>RCUH01000182.1_pt1 | contig 88022 bp, 75 predicted proteins | sample 2166191 | NCBI WGS metagenome assembly RCUH01 (sample SAMN09932848, study PRJNA488358) | compost metagenome | feature: garden; material: soil; isolation source: compost soil in an enriched community after 214 h of incubation | place: Germany: Experimental Botanical Garden Goettingen | collected...
CAACTGGCTCAAGAATAGTCAAGGCTTTTGTCCTTGCTGTCATGATTCCTCTCATGTTTGGAATACGCAAGTCTTTTTCTTCTACCAAGCCTTTTTGTCCACCAATGATTAATGGCAATGTTGTAGCAACAGTTTCTTTTCCTCCATCGATTTCACGAACTGCTTTTACGTTGTTTCCGTCAACAGTTAAACTGATGCATGAGTTTACGAAATTTGAGTTTGTCAATCCTGCAATCATTCCTGGAACCATTCCTCCGTTATAATCTAGAGATTCTTTTCCGGCAATTACCAAATCATAGTTGCCGCTTTTGATTACTTCTGCTAATTGTTTAGCAACAAAGAAACCGTCAGTTGGATTCGCATTCACACGGATAGCTTCGTTAGCTCCGATTGCTAATGCTTTTCTTAAAGTTGCTTCTGTTTCTGGGCCTCCAACGTTGACTACAGTAACATTAGCGCCTTGTTGCTCTTGGAACCAGATCGCTCTTGTCAAGCCGAATTCATCGTTAGGATTGATTACAAATTGTACTCCGTTTGTGTCAAATTCTGAATCGCCATTCGTAAAGTTGATTTTTGAAGTAGTATCAGGAACGTGACTGATGCAAACTAATATTTTCATTTTATATAAAATTATAGTGTTGATATTTAGGCTCCGAAATTAAACATTATAATTGAAATAAAAAACTATGCATGCATAATATTTTGATAATTCCTTTAGAACTATTTCGTTTTCGTTGTGGATTTGAGAATATTGTGAGAAAATTGAAAAGTTATATCGATAGTAACTGCGTTTAAGTTTGGTATCTTTGCACTTTTAAAAGTTCCCAATGAATACCTCTGCCCTAAAGCCTAATCCTATATATAATGTTCATTTCGGATTAGTATGCTTAAGTTCCTTGCTGTTTTCCGCAAGTTTTAATATGCTGATTCCAGAATTGCCAGAATATTTGAGCAGTATGGGCGGGGCTGAATACAAAGGATTGATTATTGCGCTTTTTACATTAACTGCAGGAATTTCTCGTCCGTTCAGCGGTAGGCTGACAGATACTTTGGGAAGGGTTCCGGTAATGGCTGTGGGTTCAATCGTATGTTTTGTTTGTGGTATTCTTTATCCGGTATTGGGAACTGTTTCAGGATTTTTATTCTTGAGATTGGTTCACGGATTTTCTACGGGTTTTAAACCCACGGCAACTGCAGCTTATGTTGCTGATATCATTCCGCGAGAGCGTTGGGGCGAAGCTTTGGGTATTCACGGGCTTTGCTTTAGTACGGGAATGGCTATCGGCCCGGCCATCGGAAGTACGATCAAATTGCACTTTTCAATGGACATGTTGTTTTACGCGTCTTCTGCCTTTGCGCTTTTATCTATCATTATTTTAATGAACATGAAGGAGACCTTGCAGCATAAACACCGTTTTAGCCTTCATGTTTTGAAAATTTCACGAAAAGATATCATTGCTAAAGAAGTATTACCTGCCGCAGTCGTTACTTTCCTGTCTTATATGGCCTATGGCGTAATCTTGACGCTGATTCCAGATTGGAGTCAGTTTTTGGGGATTGCCAACAAAGGGATGTTTTTTATGGTTTTCACGATTACGTCGTTGCTGATCCGTTTTGGTGCCGGAAAAGCTTCAGATAAGTACGGACGGCTGAAGCCGATGAGCATAGGGCTAGGAATCTTAATTATTTCCTTGATTGTTGTCGCTTTTTCTGATTCTATTGCTGGTCTTCTGACGGGAGCGGCTTTGTATGGAATCGCAACGGGAATTGTTTCGCCTGCTTTAAATGCATGGACGGTCGATATGAGCTATCCGGAGCATCGAGGTAAGGCTATGGCTACGATGTATATTGCTCTTGAAGCTGGGATTGGCCTTGGAGCTTTATTTGCAGGCTGGGTATACCAAGATGTAATTGCTAAAATTCCGATGATAATGTATTTGAGTGCCGGAACGACTTTCTTGGCTCTGGCTTATGTTTGGTTTTTCATTAGAAAAAACAAAGCCACAGTTTAGTGTGGCTTTTGCTTTCGATATTATAATTTGGTTAACCAATATTACTGTTTCATGATCTTATAAGTGCCTGATTTATTTCCTGTTTTTATTTTAGCAAAATACAGTCCTATTGGCTGCTTTTCTAAGCTTATTTTAATCGTTCCAGAAATGGGGATATAAGTTTCTTCGGAAATTAATCGGGAATGTACGTCGTATATCGCTACAGTAGTTTCTTCCTGTGACTCAAGGCTGATTTCAAAATTTCTTTTTGTTGGATTAGGATAGATGATTGCTTTCAGGATTTCTTGTTTATCTACTGAAAGCGCTTCTTCGTAAGCGTTCGGACCGACGTCATTAATAGTCACAGGAAGATAAGCAACTGCTGCGGTGCTGTAATGATCTGCTCCGGCATTGCTTGTCGAAGGTCTTGTCTGGCCGTCAATATCTTCGTTGATGTTTAGAGCCGGGACGGCATTGCCAATGGTAGGAGATGAGCTGGTGGATTTCCATATTCCTCCATTAATAGCAAGATTTGGATTTTGGACTACTGCTTGGCTCGTCGTAAAAGCTGGTCCTCCTTCGATTAACTGTGCGCTTCCTATCGGATATAAAATGTTATTGTGCCAAGTTACTTCTCCCAGCTGGTCGTTAAATATTTTGACTAGACTGTTTTGCGAGCCTGTTACCAGATTGTTTGCTATAGTAATGTCTTCAAGTTTGATGTTATAAGAACCATTTGATTTTGCATAGCCGATCTGAATTCCGTAGGCGTTGTTGACTAGCGTATTATAAGCGACAGTTATTCGTTCTCCTCTAAAGTGCAAGCTAAAGTCGGTGTCGATTCCGGTTCTTGCATCGCCTTGCGTGAGTGCAATCGGTGCGTCGAAAAGCGTTCCTTGAAGTCCTTCCAAATAGTTGTTTTTGATCACGTGGTCGGCACCATAAGCTCGGATTCCTCCAGTGTATATTGGGGTTGTTCCAAACATCCCATTAGGCTTGCCTCCGCCAAAAAAATAATTCCCTTCAGCAATATTCCGGTTGCCTTGGCGTAAGGTCAAAGAGCCATAATTTCTGTTGAATGTATTGTGTCGTACCATATTGTCGCATGATTTGACTGAGACAATTTCGGGATCTCCATCGCATTCCTCAAACAGGTTAAATTCTACGGTAGTAAAACCGCTCGAATTGCATAATTGGCTGTTTCCGATTCGAATGGCTTCTTTTTCATTTTCTAGTCTAGGACCGTTGTTGTAGAAGTAATTGTGGTCAATTCGGTCGTATTGCGACTGCTGATTTACGGTTTGATCTTGGTTATAAGTCCCGTCAATAGTAATGTAATTGCCTGCAGTAGTCTTGTTTTTAAAAACATTATGATCGATCCTGTTGTGATGGCTTAGAAATTGGAAGGTATAATCGTTGTAATAGCCTGCAACGACAAGCCATTTTATAGAATTTGTTGTCGTAAGCTCGAAGACATTTCGTGTAATTCTGATATTGTTTGAAGCTTCAAGCTTGACTAAAGTGTTATTGCTTTGGCAATTGAAGACAAATCCTTCCAATATAATATGAGCTGATTTCTTAAAAACAAAATGAGAATCGCCAGTAAAAGTAACGCCGCCTACCGTTGCCGCTTTGATGGTAATTGGATTTTCTGCGGTTGCAATTTTGGTAAAGCTGCAATAAAAATCAGCATAAGTTCCGTCTGGAATTATAAATGTAGTTCCTGGTGCAGCGGCATTAACTTGCGTTTGCAGGCTGGTGTCGGTAGTGACATAGGTTTGTGAATGTAGAGTGCTGTTCAATAGGAACGCGCAGAGGGTTGTAAAAAAGTATTTGACATGCATAGTGGTTGCGGTTTTTGGTTAAAATTTCCGTGTTTTCTTTTTATTCAAAAGTTGATTTTTGGATAAATTGGTTAACCAAATATAGAATTTTTTTATATTGATAATTATTTAGTGTTATTTTTTAACATATTTTATTTTTAGGGATGTTTTATTGTGTATTTGTTGTTTTAAGTGGTTTCTTGTTGAGTTATGGTTGTCTAGTTGTTGTATGGTAGAGCCAAGCTAGCAATCGCTTCATCTCTTCGGGAAGGCTAGGGCTATATCGTTTTCGTTGAAATCTGCCCGTTCAAAAAGAATAATTAAGAACTTATTAATTATAATTTATTCGATTTAGTTGTTTAAAATAATTATTTTTGCCTTTCAATTTTTAGAAGATAATAAAACATAATATGAGAACAATCCAATTTAGAGAAGCAATCTGCGAGGCGATGAGCGAAGAGATGCGTCGTGATGAATCTATATATTTAATGGGTGAAGAAGTAGCCGAGTATAACGGTGCTTACAAAGCCTCAAAAGGAATGTTGGACGAATTTGGATCAAAAAGAGTAATCGATACTCCGATTGCTGAGCTTGGTTTTGCAGGTATTGCAGTAGGTTCTGCCATGAACGGCAACCGTCCGATTGTAGAATTCATGACCTTCAACTTTTCATTGGTTGGTATCGATCAGATCATTAACAATGCGGCTAAGATGCGCCAGATGTCTGCAGGACAGTTCCCAATGCCAATGGTTTTTAGAGGGCCGACGGCTTCTGCAGGACAATTGGGAGCAACGCACTCGCAAGCTTTTGAAAACTGGTTTGCCAATACACCTGGATTAAAAGTAGTAGTTCCATCTAGCGTATACGATGCAAAAGGATTGTTGAAATCGGCTATTCGTGATAACGATCCGGTTATCTTCATGGAATCAGAGCAGATGTACGGAGACAAAGGTGAAGTTCCTGAAGGAGAATATACAATTCCGCTTGGCGTAGCCGATATCAAAAGAGAAGGTACTGATGTGACTATCGTTTCTTTTGGTAAAATCATCAAAGAGGCATATGCTGCGGCAGAAGAATTACAAAAAGAAGGAATCTCTTGTGAAATCGTTGACTTGAGAACAGTTCGTCCGATGGATCATGAAACTATCTTGAAATCTGTGAAAAAAACCAACAGATTAGTTGTTTTAGAAGAAGCTTGGCCATTTGCCAGCGTTGCTTCAGAGATCACCTATATCGTTCAAGAAAGAGCTTTTGATTATCTGGATGCGCCTATCCAAAGAATCACGACAGCTGATACTCCAGCGCCTTACTCACCAACACTTTTAAAAGAGTGGTTGCCAAATGCTGCCGATGTTATCAAAGCTGTAAAAAAAGTAATGTATAAATAAGTTTTTGAGCTCTTTTAGATGTCAGATTTTTCGAATAATCAAAAAATCTAAATATCAAGAAATCAAACACTCAAATTAACTATATTTGAAACTTCATCAGAATAATTTTGATGAAGTTTTTTTTTGCAATAAAATATGAACAAGAAAATTTTTGTAAGCCTAAGCTTTTTCTTTTTATTTATAAACTTTCTTGCTGCCCAGACCAAAGTAAGCGGTATCGTTTATGATGAATTCAAGCAGCCACTTCCTTATGCGAATGTCGTTTTTAAAGGAACCACCGAAGGTATCATTACCAATGAAGAAGGCAAGTTTTATTTAGAATCCAAAACAACCCAGAATGCTATCGTGGTGTCGTTTGTGGGGATGGAACCAAAAGAAATTCGCTTGGAAAAGCCGGTTACCTATAATATGGAAGTTAATCTGGGCGCTGGTAAAATGCTGAACGAAGTTGTAATCTATACCGGAAAAACTTCAAAAAAGAACAATCCTGCGATAGATATCCTCCGAAAAATATGGGAACGCAAGAAGAAAAACGGATTACGCCAGTTTAAGCAATACGAGTACGATAAGTATGAAAAAGTTGAATTTGACCTTAACACGATTGATAGCGCCTTGATGAAAAGCAAGCTTTTCAGAGGAATGGAATTTGTTTTTGAACAAGTCGATACTTCTGACGTGACGGGAAAATCCTATTTGCCGATTTTTATAAACGAAGCGTTAAGCCAAGTATATGGTGATAATACAACGGGAAGGATAAAAGAAGTCGCTAAGGCGAATAAAAACTCAGGATTCAGCAATAATCAGCAGTTAATTGCTTTTATAAAGGATCTATATGCTGACTACGATATTTACGATAATTACCTTAAATTTTTCGACAAAGATTTTGTGAGTCCGCTTTCCAGAACGGGAATCAATGTTTATAATTATGTGCTCCATGATAGTACTTACATCGATAACAAATGGTGCTACAATATCGTATTTTACCCAAGAAGGAAAAACGAACTTACCTTCAAAGGAGATTTTTGGGTAAATGATACGACCTTCGCGATTAAGAAAATAAACCTTACGGCAAGCCGTGGTGCTAATATAAACTGGGTAAAGGAGATTTATATCGAGCAAGAATTCGAAGTGCTAAACGATTCTGTCTTTTTGCTGACCAGGGATCATATGATGTCTGATTTCGCTTTCTCTAAAAAAGATAAATCTAGAGGAGTCTACGGAAAAAGAACCACGCTCTTCAAGAACCACAAATTCGACATCAAAAAAGACGATAAATTCTATAAGCAGGATGTCAACTCCTATGACCCTGAAATTTATGCTAAATCAGACGAATTTTGGAACGAGAATCGCTTTGAAAGCTTAAACAAAGACGAAAAGGGAGTTTATAAAATGCTGGATACGCTAAAGACGGTCAAGAAGTTTAAGCGACTCTATAATCTCGTCTCCATACTGGGCAGTGGCTATATCGAAATGGATAATTTTGACTATGGACCCATATTTTCGACCTTCGGATATAACGACGTAGAAGGAATCCGAATCAGGACAGGAGGAAGGACTTACTTCGGGCCGAATGATCCGTGGCGTATACAAGCCTATACTGCTTATGGATTTGACGATAACCAATTCAAATACGGTATTTCTGGAAAAGTGCTTTTGAACAAGAAAAACCGATTTATCGTATCCGGAGGGAATAGGCGCGATATTGAACAAATAGGGGTCAGCCTTACGACATCGAATGATCTTCTCGGAAGAAGCTTTGCTTCCTCTTCACTGTTTGCCAGTGGAGATAACAGTAAACTGACTTCGGTCAATTTGACTAACTTTTCGGCAGAAATCGAGCCTCTGAAAAATCTGGTATTCCAAGCAGGAGTGTCTTATAGGACTTTAAAATCTGCTTCTCCAAATACATTCAGTCTAGACTACTATAAAGTTTTGCCGACGTTGGAAAATCCGCAAGGAATTATTGAAAGCGAAGTGAAACAGTACGAATTTAATGCTTCGATTGATTATATGCCAGGCAGAAGGCCTATCGGTTTTGGGGTAGAACGTACGAATGTCGATTCAAATTATGCAAGACTCTTCCTTAGCTTTAGCCAAGGAGTCAAAGGACTTTTCGGAAGTGATTTCGATTACGAAAAAGTACAATTCTATTACAGGCAGCCTGTTTTGGTAGGCGGTTTCGGAAGGCTTTTTACCACGTTTGAAGCTGGTAAAATCTTCGGAGCTGTTCCTCTTGGTTTGATGGGCGTTGTGCCAGGTAACCAGTCTTTTTTCATAATTGACAATACCTATAACCTGATGAATTACTACGAATTTATGGCCGACGAATATGTCTCGCTTCATTTTGAGCATAATTTCAACGGAAGATTGTTTGCCAGAGTTCCTTTCCTTCGCAAGCTAAACTGGAGGGAAATTATCGGTATAAAAGGAGTCTATGGAACAATCTCTGATGAAAATAGAGCCATAAATGCCCAAACAGCAATTCCTTACACAGCACCTGATGATTTATATTGGGAATACCATGCAGGAGTGGGCAATATATTCAAAGTCTTGCGAATTGATTTTGCTTGGAGAGGAAGCTATTTGAACCTCCCTGATGCCAATAAATTTGCCGTAAAAGCATCTTTCGGTTTCTATTTTTAAGAAATCTTTATTTTTAGATTGTTTGTGCGAGTTTTTATTGTTTCAATGTTTCTTAATGCTTACTTTTGCACCCGCTAAATTAGTATATAGAAACAAATTAGAATATGAGTGCAGCTAAGCAAAAATCTTTTGACGTATTGATTGAAATACCAAAAGGAAGCAGAAATAAATACGAATACGATTTCAAACTGAGAAAAATACGCTACGATAGAATGCTTTTCTCTTCTATGATGTATCCTGCAGATTACGGATTCATTCCAGAAACTTTAGCTTTAGACGGCGATCCGCTAGATGTATTGGTTTTGGTAACCGAGCCTACTTTCCCAGGTTGCGTGATGGAAGTGAAGCCGATTGGTGTTTTCCACATGGCAGATGAAAAAGGACCAGACGAGAAAATTATCTGTGTTCCGGTTTCTGACCCGATTTGGAATAAGTTGAATGATTTGACCGATATGAATCCTCACTTGCTAAAAGAAATCGAGCATTTCTTCCAAGTATACAAAGATTTAGAGCAGAAAAAAGTTGATGTAGAAGGATGGGGCGACGTAAACGAAGCAAAAGAAATTATCGAACAATGTGTAGATCGTTTCGAATCTTTAGAAAATAGGCCAGAAGAGTTATTTAGCATTAGATAATCAAAATCCTAAAAAATTATTAAAAAAGCAATATTCAATACAGAATATTGCTTTTTTATTTATGTTGGTTTCGTTACATTTACAACTTATTAACCAAAACCAACAAACTTTTTATGGAGTCAATAATGATTTACGTACCGGCAATACTTGCAGTAGTCGGACTTCTTTTTATGGTAATTAAAAGATCTTGGGTTTTAAAACAAGATCCGGGAGATGGAAAGATGAAAGAAATTTCAGAATACATCTACGAGGGAGCTTTGGCCTTTCTTAAAGCAGAATACAAATTATTAACCTTATTCGTTATTGGTGCTAGTATCGCATTAGCAGCAATTACATTTTTACCTGGAGCAACCACACACTTATCTATCGTGATTGCTTTTATTTTCGGAGCCGTATTTTCTGCATTGGCAGGAAACATGGGGATGAAGATTGCTACAAAAACAAATGTCAGGACAACCCAAGCAGCGCGCACAAGCCTGCCGCAAGCACTGAAAGTCTCTTTTGGAGGCGGAACAGTAATGGGTCTTGGCGTTGCAGGTCTTGCCGTTTTAGGACTGACCGCATTTTTTATCTTCTTTTTCCATTTCTTCATGAACGGACAGTGGGTTGAAGGACTTTACAATGGAGAAACAAGAACAGCTAACGAATTAATGACCATCCTTTTGGAAACATTAGCAGGATTCTCTCTTGGAGCTGAATCGATTGCATTGTTTGCACGTGTGGGTGGCGGAATCTATACAAAAGCAGCCGACGTTGGAGCCGATTTAGTTGGAAAAGTAGAAGCTGGTATTCCAGAAGATGATCCGCGTAATCCTGCTACAATTGCAGATAACGTTGGAGATAACGTTGGAGACGTTGCAGGAATGGGAGCCGATTTGTTCGGGTCGTATGTAGCAACTGTCTTGGCGGCTATGGTTTTAGGAAATTACGTGATTAAAGATATGGGCGGAAGCATTGCTGATGCTTTCGGAGGAATCGGACCGATTCTTTTGCCGATGGCAATTGCTGGTGTAGGGATTATCATTTCAATCATCGGAACAATGCTGGTTAAAATCAGCAGTAATGATGCAAAAGAAGCCCAAGTTCAAGGAGCGCTAAACGTCGGAAACTGGGTTTCTATCGGATTAACTGCTGTAGCCTGTTATGTTTTGGTGACTTGGATGTTGCCTGCAACAATGAAAATGAAATTTTACGGAGAAGGCTATATGGACATCTCTTCGATGAGAGTTTTTTATGCGACATTGGTCGGATTATTTGTAGGAGCTGTAATTTCTTCTGTTACGGAATACTATACCGGATTAGGTAAAAAACCAATCTTGGCAATCGTTCAAAAATCAAGTACCGGAGCTGGAACAAATATCATTGCTGGTTTGGCAACAGGTATGATTTCAACGTTCCCGACAGTATTGTTGTTTGCTTCTGCAATTTGGGCCTCATACGCCTTTGCAGGTTTCTACGGAGTGGCTTTAGCAGCTTCTGCGATGATGGCGACAACAGCAATGCAGTTAGCAATCGATGCTTTTGGTCCAATTTCAGATAATGCCGGAGGTATTGCGGAAATGAGCGAATTGCCTAAAGAAGTGCGTCAGCGTACCGATATTTTGGATTCTGTAGGAAATACGACAGCAGCAACCGGAAAAGGTTTTGCTATTGCTTCTGCAGCCTTAACTTCATTGGCCTTGTTTGCAGCTTATGTGACTTTTACAGGCATCGATGGGATCAATATTTTTAAAGCTCCTGTATTAGCGATGCTTTTTGTGGGAGGTATGATTCCTGTAGTATTCTCGGCTTTGGCTATGAATTCTGTCGGGAAGGCAGCTATGGACATGGTATACGAAGTAAGAAGACAGTTCCGTGAAATTCCTGGCATTATGGAAGGTACAGGAAAACCAGAATATGCAAAATGCGTAGACATTTCTACAAAAGCAGCCTTGAGAGAAATGATGCTTCCTGGAATATTGACGATTGGATTCCCAATTGCTATCGTTCTTTTAGGAAAACTAGTCTATCCAGAAAACAATCAGCTGATTGCAGAAATGCTTGGAGGTTATATGGCAGGAGTTACCGTTTCAGGCGTACTTTGGGCTGTTTTCCAAAATAATGCTGGAGGTGCTTGGGACAATGCTAAAAAATCTTTTGAGGCAGGCGTTATGATTAATGGAGAAATGACATACAAAGGCTCTGATGCCCACAAAGCAGCTGTAACGGGTGATACGGTCGGAGATCCATTTAAAGACACTTCTGGGCCGTCTATGAACATCTTGATTAAATTGACTTGCCTTATCGGTTTGGTGATCGCTCCAATTTTAGGAGGACATGATGCAAAAGCAGTAGTTCAAGAAGTGGAAGCGGTTGAAGTTGTTGTTGAAGCGCCAGCGCCTGAAGTAAAACAATCGACTAAAGAAATCAGAATAGAATCAGTAAAAAGTGCAGACGGAAAAGTAAAAGCTACCGTTACGACTGTTACAGATTCTGCTGAATCGGTTGAAGTTTTTGAAGGAACTGAAGCTGAAGTCAATGCGAAACTCGAAGCTTTTAAAAAGAAATAAAGTGTTCAGGATACAAAAAAGCCTTCCAATTCGGAAGGCTTTTTTATGTTGTTTATAAGCTTAAAACAATCCGTTGATCTCGGCATTGATTCTGTTAATAATGGCACCTAAATCCTCTGGATTGTCAACGAAGTTTATATTGTCTACATCAATAATCAAAAGCTTTCCATTCGTGTAGCTTTGGATCCAAGCCTCATATCTTTCGTTCAGACGGCTGAGGTAATCGATAGAAATTGAATTTTCATATTCCCTTCCTCTCTTATGGATTTGATTCACCAAATTCGGAATGGAACTTCTCAAATAAATTAGCAAATCTGGACCTTCAACCAAAGATTCCATCAATTCAAAAAGCGATTTATAATTGTTGAAATCACGATTTGTCATCAGTCCCATAGCGTGAAGGTTGGGCGCAAAAATATGTGCATCTTCGTAAATCGTTCGGTCTTGGATGATGTTTTTGCCGCTTTCGCGTATCTGGAGCACTTGTCTGAAACGGCTGTTCAAGAAATAAATCTGAAGGTTAAACGACCAACGTTCCATCTGATGGTAAAAATCATCCAAGTATGGATTGTCTACGACATCCTCAAAATGCGGTTCCCATTTAAAATGTTTTGCTAACAACCTCGTCAGCGTTGTTTTTCCTGCCCCGATATTCCCTGCTACTGCTATGTGCATTATGGTAATGTAATTTTATATTGACTGATTTCGTTTTCGGTAAAAATAGATAAAATTTGGTCTTTAAATGAAAAACGGATAAAGCTTTTTTCATTTAAAGTTATCGGCAATAAGGACTGGTCTTCTAAATTATAGAGAAACAATCCGTTATCGTTTTTGAGTAAAATCTGCTTTGGGGATACGACCTGCGCTTGGCTGTATTCTGGAACTTGCCCAAGAAAATTGACCTTTCCAAAGAGATTCGACACATATAAATTCTGCTTGGTGTCTATCCAATAAAAATAATTGTAATCCGATTGGTAAAATTTCAAGTTTTCTTTAAACGGTGGCGTTATGGATTGAAAAGTACTTTTCTGGACATCAAACAATCCCAGTTTTTGTGAAAGAATATCATAAACCCACAGTCTGTTTTGAGAAGCCAAGCTCACAGCTTCTGGATTTAAAGGCTGTGAAAGTTCCGAAAAATTGATTTTTACAGTTTCATTCAGCTGATTGTCTAATAATACAGCCGTAGTGAACTGTTTGTAAAACAAGACCAGCTGTAGCGGATTTTGCAGATCGACTTGATGGATTTTTCCTAAAGATACATTTTTATAAAAGAAAACTTGGGTGGGACTTGTCTTCTTGAATTCGTTTTCATTGATAGAATAGAAATTGCCAAAATTATCCTTGCCTATATAGTGCCCTTTTTCCCATTTTTCTGCATTAGAAAAAAACGGAATAATACTTGGCTGCTGTGAAAAGCCCAGCATGGGAATCAAGCCCAAGAGTATAAAAATGAGTTTCTTCATATAGGTGCCAATTTACGAATATCCTTTCAGATGCGTGTCTAAATTAAAATATTTAAATGTTGTCTTATTTGATGCTAAAAATTATTTAACAAAAGCTTTGTAGCAAATATTGTCCAAATCCGTCATATTTGTATATTAAATTCTTGATTTATGAAAAGATACCTCTTATCTGTAGTTTTTTTAGTTTCAATTTCCAGTTTGCAAGCTCAAAAACTGCAAGGGACTTCATCGACAGGTTCACAGACCCAGCAATTTCAAGGCATGGCTGTTTACGAATCTAAAACAAGTACGGCTGATATGAAATCAAGGCTGTCGGGTAATAAAGAGATTACGCCAGAAATGCAGAAGTCTATCGAAGAAAGGATGAAAAAAATGTTGGAAAAGACATTTATTCTCAATTTCGACAAGACCGCATCTATTTATAAAGAAGAAGAAAAGCTGGAAGCACCTGGCCAAAATAATGGAGGATTCAGAATGATGTCGTCCATGATGGGAGGTGGCGGCACTTATTATAAAAATGTAAAGGAGAAAACATTTGCTGTTGATAAAGAATTTATGGGAAAGGAATTTTTAGTAAAAGATTCATTGCCAAAACTAGAGTGGAAATTGGAAGGAGAGACCAAACAAATTGGGGGCTATACCTGCTATAAGGCAACGGCGTTAAAACCCGTGAGTCAATCGGATTTTAGGAATTTTAGGCCTAAGAAAGAAGAAGCTAAAAAAGAGAAACCAGCGGAAAAGGAAAAGAAAACTAACTTCATGGATGATTTCGAAATTCCGAAAGAAATCAACATTACCGCTTGGTATGCTCCAGAAATTCCTGTCAACCAAGGCCCAGAAGGTTATTGGGGACTTCCAGGATTAATTTTAGAAGTAAGCGATGATAAGACCGTAATTCTTTGCTCAAAAATCGTACTCAATTCTAAAGAAAAAGCAGAAATCAAGGCGCCGTCAAAAGGCAAAGTGGTTACACAAAAAGAATACGATGAAATTGTCATAAAAAAAATGGAGGAAATGCGCGAGCAGTTTCAAAAAGGGGGCGGAAGACCAACAATGAGAATCGGAAATTAGCCTGCAAAACTTCCAAGAATTATAAAATCAATTTATAGCCTTGACTCCGAACATTTATAATCTGAATGTTAGGGTCGAGGCTTAATTTTTTTCTCAATTTTGTAATAAAAACATCCATGCTTCTACCGTTAAAGAAATCATCATCGCCCCAGATTTTTTTCAAAACAAGGGAACGGTCTAAGATATCATTTTTGTTCTCAACTAAAAGGTGAAGCAATGAAGCTTCGCGGTGTGTAAGAAAGAGCATGTTTCCAGAATGGTTCAGCGTCTGCTTTGTCAGATTAAAGAGATAGCTGCCGATAGCAATGTCTTCCTCATTCTTTTCAGGCTGGATCCTGCCCAAAAGCGAATGAATTCTGACAATCAATTCTTCCATGCTAAAAGGCTTTTTCAAATAATCATTGCCCCCGAGTTGAAATCCGTCCACAACATCTTGCGTTTGCGATTTTGCGGTAAGAAAAACAATCGGCGTTTTTTTGTCCAGCTTACGAATTTCTTTCGCTAGCGTAAATCCATCTTTTTTTGGCATCATGACATCCAAGACCAAAAGTTCTGGTTTTTCTTTAGTATAGGCATCAAAAGCCTCTTCGCCGTTTTTGCACAAGACAACTTCAAAGTTTCGGGTCTCGAGACTTTCTTTGATGATCTGGGCCAATGCAGGTTCATCTTCTGCCAGAATTATTTTAGTTTTGCTAGACATCGGATAGTTTTATTTTGAATACGGTCAGTTCTTGATTGTGAAGCAATTCTAATGTTCCTCCATGTTTCTCAACAATCTTTTTGGAATAATAGAGCCCGATACCGAAACCTTTCACGTCATGAGTATTTCCTTTAGGAATCCTGTAAAACTTGTCGAAAATCTTCTCTTTTTGGCTTTTGTCTATTCCAGATCCGTTGTCTTCGATCGTAATTTCCAGATTGTTTTGAACATAGTTCAAGTGAAGATTTATAGTAGGACCTCCATATTTGACAGCATTATCGATGAGATTCGAAAGAGCATTTTCAAAATGGAAAGGATCGATATTTATAATCAGCTGCTCCATGTTGGTGTCGAAAGAAATCGTCTTTTCTGGGCTGATCATTTTATGCTTTTCGATAAGTGTCTTGATGGCAGAAACAATATTTACAGATTCTTTATGAAGCAAAAGCTTGTCCGTATCCAGCGAAGCCGTTTCCAAAAGCTTCTCGACCATCACTTCTAATTTTTTTAATTGCTGGTTTGAAATATCAAGATAACGATTCGTCTTTTCGGGATCATTTACGTCATTAAAATTCCGAATACCTTCAATAGCAGTAGCGACTGTCGTAATCGGTGTCTTGAATTCATGGGTAATATTGCTGATCAGGTCGTTTTTGATTTCATCTACCTTTTTTTGTTTGTTGATGGTTCTGAGCAAATACAAAAGACAGCCGATAATTGAAAGCGAAAGCAGTAAAGAAAGAATAATTTCAATCATACTTCGCTTCACGATCAATAGCACCGGATTCGAGAATAATAACTTTAATTTCTGATGTTGCGGAAGAAATGTAGAATTAGAAATCGTACTCAAAGCAAGATCACTGTTTTTATCAATCTTATAATTCTGAAATACAGTATCTGCTTTCAAATGCTGAATTCCATATCGAATAGGGATGCCTTTTCGCGCCAATTCCTTATCTAAAGCATTGCCCACTTTGTCGAACTGTATCGAATCGCGCGTCAAAGAAACAAGAATCTTGTTGGTGAAATTCTGGATTTTTGAAACACTATCCATAGCGCGTTTTCCGCTCAAGACTTTTATTTCAGTTTTATGAGGCAGGCTAACGTCAGTATTTATTTGAAATTGAGTCCCTTTTTTCTTTGAAGATAGTGTTTTCTCACTAGACATACTATCTGGAAAACCTTTTAAGATTTGTTTGTTCGTCTTTTCAGACGGATTCTTGATCGTAATAAACGTAGTCGTTTTAGGCGATTTGTCTTGAGTAAATGTTCCGACGGCTATTCTTTCTTTTATCGGAGTTGCTTTTTTCTTCTCCTTAAAACTATTGATAAACACAGAATCAGAAATAACATTATCCACGAAATGCGGGTCTTTAAAGGTAGCGTTGCCAATAAAAGTCATATAATCACTTTTTACATCTTCGGCATAATAATGCTCGACGCTGTTGTCAAACGCAATCTGCACATCATTAATCAGCCGTCGTTTGTTTTCAGCATAGTTTTTTATATTCCAATAAATCTGCAAACCAATTGTGGCAACGATAGTTATCGAAATAAAAAATAAAATGTATTTGTAATTCTTTGATTTCATTTTTCAAAAGTATAAACAAATTCCATTGAAAAAATGCCGTTAACAATCGTTAACGTTGGTTAACTGAAAAAGAGATTTCTTGTCGTTTAATTTGTACCATTACTAACATAAAAAACAAATAAAAATGATAAAGTCAACAGTAACATTAGCGTTTATGGTAACGGCGTTTTCGGCAAATTTAATGAAAGCCCAAGATTTCCAAGGACAGGCGACTTATGAGTCAAAAACAATAATCAAAGACGATATAAAAATTGATGGCCCGAATATGACTCCAGATATGAAAGCCATGTTTGCAGAAAAAATGAAAAAAGCTTTCGAAAAAACCTATGTGCTGAATTTTAATAAGACCGAATCCATTTACGAAGAACCTCAAAAGCTAGAAGCTCCAGGTGCGTCTTCAGGAGGAGTGGTTATTAAAACTGCCTCGGCAAGCGATGGAAAAATCTATAAAAACATAAAAAGCAAGATGATGCTTTCTGAAGAAGATTTCTTCGGAAAAGAATTCCTAATTACCGATTCGCTGCCTAACTGGAATTGGCAACTGATGAACGAGACAAAAAAAATAGGCAATTATACCTGTTACAAAGCCGTATCCGTAATTCCTGTTACCAAGGAAGATATGGAGGAGTATGAAAAAATGAAAAAGAAAAAAAGCGAGGGCGCAACGCAACTATTTACTGTAAGTGAGCCGAAGGAAAGAACAATAACCGTTTGGTATACGCCAGAAATTCCGATCAGCCAAGGACCGGGCGAATATTGGGGACTTCCTGGGTTGATCATGGAAGTAAACGATGCAACAACAGTAGTATTGTGTTCCAAAATCATATTAAATCCAAAGGATAAAATAACGATCAAAGTGCCAAAAAGCGGGAAAAAAGTAACGAAGAAGGAATATGATATACTAATCGAAAAACAGATGGAGCAGATGAAGGATTCCAAAGGGAATATTCAGATCAGGATCGGCAATTAATTACTAGTTTTACACCCAACAACTTATCTCAAATGAAAAAGATACTTTTTCTCGCATTTTTTTTCTTGTCCCTTTATAGTTATTCCCAAAATATACGATTTGAAGGTCTTATAACCGATTCAAATGCTGTTGGTTTGGAAATGGCAAACGTCATGGCTGTAAACCAAAATACAAAAGCAATGGATTCTTATGCGATTACGAATGACAAAGGAAAATTCCTATTGTCGCTGAAGCCGAATGCTACCTACAAAATAAAGGTCAGCTATATTGGCTATCAAGCAAAGGAAATTGATCTTGTGACGGAATCAGAAAATATGATTAAGACTATAGTTTTACAAGAAGGAGTAGATTTGGACCAAGTTGAGATCGTGCACGAAATGCCCGTTTCAATCAAAGGAGATACGATTGTTTATAATGCCGATTCCTTTAAGACCGGAACAGAAAGAAAATTAGAAGATGTATTGAAAAAGCTTCCAGGTGTCGAGGTAAATGCAGATGGTGAGATAGAAGTTGAAGGAAAAAAAGTCCAAAAATTAATGGTAGAAGGAAAGGACTTTTTTGATGGCGATACTAAATTAGGAGTAAAAAATATTCCAGCCGATGCTGTTGATAAAGTTCAAGTATTGAGAAATTACAATGAAGTTGGTGCTCTGAAAGGTCTCGAAAACAACGAAGAAAACGTCGCGATGAATATCAAGCTGAAAGACGGAAAAAAGAACTTTTGGTTTGGCGACATGAATGCCGGAATTGGAGTCGGGCATGAAGACAGTCGGTATGTCGTAAATCCGAAATTGTTCTACTATAATCCGAAATACAGCATCAACGTGATTGCTAATTTTAATAATATCGGAGAACTGCCTTTGACCATACAGGATTATTTTAAATTCACAGGAGGCTTTAGAGGCATGATGCAAAAAGGAGGAAGCTCTTTCAATGTTTCGTCGAACGACTTAGGGATTGCGATGCTCAGAAATAATCGCGCGAAGGAAATCGACACACAGTTTGGAGCCACGAATTTCTCTTACAATGTTACTAAAGAATGGAGCTTGAGCGGTTTTGCAATCCTTTCTTCATCGGAAACGGACTTGGAAACGAAATCGAGAAGCACAATTCTAGAAACTGGAGTAAGACAGCAAAACGAAGAAATCGCCCACCAAAAAAGCAATCTCGGATTGTTTAAGTTCAGCTCGAGCTACAAGCCTAATACAAAGCTGCAGTTTGATTACGATGTTTTGATGAAACAGTCGAAACAAGATGAGAATAACAATTTGCTTCGCGAATATACCGTTAACGATATTACGACTGCGGAAGATATTTATACGACTAAAAAGCAAAATCCGACATCGATAAACCAAAATGCAAGCCTCTATTATACGTTGGACGATAAAAATGTTTTTGCTTTTGAGGCGCAGCATTTATATCAAGACGAAGATCCTTTCTATAATGCAAACCTGCTCAACCAGCCTTTTGCTTTATCAGGATATGTAGAAAACCAAAATAGGAATGATTTAAGCCAAAGCCGATTCGTAAAAACAAATAAGCTCGATGCCAAGTTAGATTATTACTATATGCTTACGCCAAAAAGCAACATCAATGTTACGTTAGGAAATACAAATTCGCACCAGAATTTCAACTCGAGCATTTTCCAGATTTTAGACAATGGGACGAAAAATGACCTTGAAGCTCTAGAAAACAATAATAAAGTAAGGTATGATTTTAACGATGCTTTTATCGGATTGCATTATAAGTTCCTGACGGGCAAATTTACCTTTACGCCTGGATTTAGCCTGCATTCTTACCAAATGAATAACGAGCAATTAGGAACAAGCTACAAGCAAGATTTCTTTAAATTACTGCCGGATTTTTACGCCTTGTACCAAATTAAAAAGTCGGAAACACTTACCTATAATTTTGCTTTGACCAATACTTTTACAGATATCAACAATCTAGCAATGGGGAATGTGCTTTCTGGATATAGCAGCTTATACAACGGAAACCGATTTCTTGAAAATTCAACTTCACAGGTACATTCCTTGAGATATTTCAAGTATAACATGTATAATTTTGAAAATATATTTGCCAACATTTCCTATAGCAAAGCAACCGATGCCGTAAAAAGCAGGATTGTTTTTGAAAATGTAAACCAAACATTGACACCTTATAACTCTAACTTGGCTGACGAGACAATTAATGCTAATGGAGCTTATGGACGTTCGTTTCTTAGAGATTATAAAGCCTCTGCCGGAGTGGGCCTAAACTGGTCGAAATTCAACAACATCCAAAATGGAAGCGTAAGAACACAAGAAAGTTTTATGCAGAATTATACTCTGAAAGCTGCAACCAACTACAAGTCGCTCCCAAATCTGGAAATAGGCTATACTTTTATGGTGAACGACTATGCTGGCTCAAAATTCTATACCGACAAGCCTTTTGCGAAATTGGATTATTATTTCCTAGACAGCTTTTCTTTTGTAGCCGAGTACGAGTTCTATCATTATTACAACAGCAGCAAGACTGTAGAAAACGAATATGATTTTCTAGACGCAAGCCTAATTTACCAAAAGAAAGACAGCAAGTTTGAGTATAAAATAAGCGCGACAAACCTGTTAGATACCAAAACTTTGAATGACGACAGTTTTAATCAATATCGAACTACAACTTCGCAATACAGGATACAGCCGAGATATTTGATACTGTCATTGAAGTATAATTTATAGAGAAGGAAAATTTGAGATTTTCAGCCAAGCTATTTGCTCAACGGTTAAGGCGTTTTTGGTTAGTTGCTCCTTAATCCTGCCTATAGCTTGGCTGAATACTATTCAAGGCGGCTTTTGTTTTTTGAATTATTTGCTGAAAAATAAGCTACATTTGTCAGATAAATAACCTAAAAAGCCACAATATGAAGAAGTATTCTGTTGGATTGCTGCTGTTTCTTTCTGCAATTTCCTATGCTCAAAATAAGATTGAAAAGACGACCTACATTTCAAATTCCTATGGACAGGATATCAAGCTGAACCTGCATGAAAACAATCAGTACGAGCTTGTTGTTTTTTATGGGAATTATGAAATTAAAAACGATACACTACACCTAAATAACAATCATTCTGAAGGATCTGATTTTTCAGTCGCATTTTCGTCTGATTCCAATCCGAGCTTAGGAAAGGTAAAAGTAAATCTAAAAGGTGTTGCTTCTTATTATTCAGGACTACATATTGGAACCCAGACAGGTAATTCTGAGCCTACATACAAAAGCATTTCGGATTTGGGGGGTGAGATGAATTTTGACGAAACCGAACTGAATTTCGAAATTAACAAATCAGACTATTTTTATTTGGCTAAAGAAGATTATAATGGCGAAACTACATTGTATAAATATGCCTTGCCAAGAGGTACAAATAAAATAGAAATTGAATACAATGCTAACTACTTAGGACAAATAAAACTTCAAGGCTATCTTAATGAAAAAAACGAATTGGTTGTTTCCGAAAAAAACAAAAAGAGCCCGATAACTTTTGTTCCAGAAAGCAGGAAGCCAAAAGCTGTAGAATCGCAAGTAAAGCCTTTGGAGACTAAAAAAGAAACCAGCTGGACCTATCCGGGGAAAGCTGACTTATATGGTCTTGCTGCTGACACTACAGCAATGGTAGCATCAGATTTTAAATTGGTAGTGCAAGACAATCTGCAAAAAGCACTAGAAGCTACTAAGAAAACTCCTCAAAAATTTTTGGTAGTCTCTTATGAACCTGATGATAAAAACGCGAAAACAGCATTCGACGCTTTTATCCAGAACCAGCAATATGCTATAGGAGGCTATTCCTATGAATACAATGCCGATTACGACAAATACAATTATTACCTAGCTACTGCAAAAGACAAATCTTGGGCGTCTAAAAATAAGATTACCGATAATCCATCGACAATTATTATGGATGCCGACGGAACTATCTTAGGGCAGATAAAAGGAAGTCTGTCTAAAAACGAGCCCCTTTTTAGTGTGTATTACAGCTCGATCGGCGACCAGCTGAAATTAGTTAAAGCTAAGATCGACCTAAATAAGGCTTTGAATTCAAAGAAGACCAAAGATTCCGAAATCGTAAAAAAAATGGTGCCGCTTTCAGAAAATAATTCAGCATGGGCTATTAGTCCGCCAATGGTAACAACAGCTGTAGCCGTTCCTGCTGAAAAAGTAGTTGAAGAAGAAGTTCCTGTTGAAGTTGCAGAAGTTGCAGTCGATACTGTTGCCGCTTATCCAGCCTATTATGACCAAAACGAAGCCGTTTATACAAAAGTAGATTTTGACAAAAAGAAACTGCTTGCTGCTTGGAGCAGGATAGTCGACAGCCATTCAAAAGATGCAGCGCCAGACATGGATTTTGTAAAAGTTGCTTTAGCAGAAATTCAAAACAGCGGATTTTATTATAGCCTATTTAATGAAGGAAGACCCTTTGATGAGACTAATTTCAAGGCGATTGATTATCTTTTGAAACATTATGATGCTATCCTGCAAGAACAAAAAACAGCTTCTGGCCAAGGAGAAATGGTTGATTATTATGGCGACTATGCTCCAACAATAGAAACGCAGCTTCCGACAGCTATTTCCAACGGTATCTCGCAACTTTCGGAGAAAACGACCGATGAATATCAAAATAGGATGATGGCTGTTTATAAAAAAGTAGTAGAAAAAAAATCAGATGATTATAATGCAACTATCGAGTACCTAAGAGTACTTCAAGGTTTTGCAGAATCTACCAATAAAGAGAGTCAGTTTATAGAAGAATATGATGCCTTCTATAAAAAGGCCTTTAAAGGACGCCAAAACGAAATCGAAATTTTAGATGAAATGTACAGCACTCCAGGAAAAGGATACCAAACCTATAACGATTGGAGCAGTTTTAAAAACTCTTTCTCAAATGCCTCTAACGAAGCCGCGTGGTTTGTAGTTCAAAAGGCTAAAAACCCAGAGTCGATCAAAAAAGCAATCCAATGGTCCGAATCTAGCTTGAGAATTGAAAAAAACAATCCGTATTATCTAGACACTTTAGCGCAACTTTATTACAAAAATGGCGAAAAGCAAAAAGCAATCGCTACACAAGAACAAGCCTTGAAATTCTCTCAAGATATGGGAGATGAGACTAAAGCAGATTTAGAATCCGTCTTAGAGAAAATGAAAAACGGAACTTACTAAAAATAAAAAACCATCCAATAACGGATGGTTTTTTTATGTCTAAAAAACAGCAGGATTTATAATCCGAAAGCTGTTTTTACTTTATCAACGAAATCTAATTTCTCCCAAGTAAACAATTCAACAGTAACTGTTTTCTCTTCACCATTTGGTGTTTTGAAAGTTTTGGTTACGGTTTCAGGTTTTCTTCCCATGTGGCCGTAAGCCGCAGTTTCACTATAAATTGGATTTCTAAGTTTTAATCTTTGCTCGATAAAATAAGGTCTCATATCGAAAAGCTCTTCTACTTTTTTAGCAATCTCTCCATCCGTAAGATTTACTTTAGAAGTACCGTACGTATTGATATAGATTCCCATTGGTTTTGCAACACCAATCGCATACGAAACCTGAACCAAAATTTCTTCAGCAACACCAGCTGCAACTAGATTTTTGGCAATGTGACGAGTAGCGTAAGCTGCACTTCGGTCTACCTTGCTCGGATCTTTTCCAGAAAAAGCACCACCACCGTGAGCTCCTTTTCCACCATATGTATCAACAATAATTTTTCTTCCAGTTAATCCTGTATCGCCATGTGGGCCTCCAATCACGAATTTTCCAGTAGGATTGATATGGTATTGGATTTTATCGTTGAACAAATGCGCATACTGCGGATTATTTTTGATAATTCTTGGAATCAGGATTTCTATCAAATCTTTTTTGATTCTTGCAAGCATTTTCGCTTCTTCGTCAAAATCATCATGCTGTGTAGAAATTACGATAGCATCAATCCTTACAGGCTTGTTGTTGTCGTCATATTCTAAGGTTACTTGTGATTTTGCATCCGGGCGAAGGTATTTGATCTCGTTGTTTTCACGACGCAAAACCGCTAATTCTTGCAATAATTTATGAGAAAGATTCAACGCCAAAGGCATAAAATCTTCAGTTTCATTAGTTGCATAACCAAACATCATCCCTTGATCACCAGCACCTTGATCTTCTTTACTGGCTCTGTCTACACCTTGGTTGATATCCTGTGATTGTTCGTGAATAGCAGATAAGACACCACACGAATTAGCCTCGAACATATATTCGCTTTTGGTATAGCCAATTTTTTTGATGACATCGCGTGCAATTTGCTGAACGTCTAGATATGTTTTTGATTTAACTTCTCCCGCCAGAATTACCTGTCCAGTTGTAACCAAAGTTTCACAAGCAACTTTTGAATCGGCGTCAAAAGCCAAAAAGTTGTCAATTAATGCATCTGAAATTTGATCCGCAATTTTATCTGGATGTCCTTCACTTACAGACTCTGACGTAAATAAATAAGCCATATTTTTAAATTTTATAGAAATCGGAAAAATTGCAGAAAAATGGCTAAAGAAGAGCTTTCTGCTTTAGCATTTTTATGATACTCTATTTGTTCAGTATCAGAGGTTGCAATCAGTACAAATTTTTCCTCTTCTCGATTTTGACTGCAAATGTATGAAAGCATATTTAATTGACAAAGGAGTTAAGTCATAAAGCAAGGAAGTGAGAAGACAGATTTTTTTTATTAATTTTTAAAATGTGTTAATGAAATTGATTATATTTGATGTATGATGATTAAATTTAAATTATGTATAACATTTTAATTAAAAAAATATGAAAAAAACTTTACTTTCTTTATTTTTATTGGGTTCTGTGTTTTCAAATGCTCAGAATATCTACAGTTATGGTTTTAGCGGTGTTACAGCTGACTTGACTACCGCTGGTTGGGAAAGAACCAATCAAAGTACTTCGCCGACATCGGTGACTCAACCTACGCCTGCTTTGTGGACAATTGGAGCTTACACACCAGTTGTTGTAAACGCTGCTGCGACTAATGCCAATCCTTTCGGTGATCAAGTTTACACAGCAGGTCAAACTTCTCCAACTCCAAATGGTCAAGCCGGCGGAGAAAACTCTTTTGCATTGGTAAATTTTAGAAGTACAACAAGCACAAGTGCAACTGCAGGAACAATAAGCAATTGGCTGATAACACCTGTGATTACCGTACAAAATGGTGATATTGTTACTTTTTATTCGAGAAAAGGAACCTCGGGAACTACCGATTATCCGGATCGTTTAGAGTTAAGAATGAGTACTGCAACGACAACAGTTGTGCCTTCGACAGGACCAACAGATGTGGGATCATTTACGACTGTTGGAGTTACTATTAATCCAACATTAGTAGCTGGATTTGTATATCCAAAAACTTGGACACAATACACTTATACTGTATCGGGACTTACTGGGGCTACGCCAGTGAAATTCGGATTTAGATATTTTGTGACCGCTGGAGGGCCAAATGGAAATAATTCTGATATTATTGGAATTGATACTTTTTCTGTAGATAGAACTTTAAATACTAGCGATTTCTTTGCAAACAATTTCTCAATGTATCCAAATCCATCAACTGGCTTGGTAAATTTGGCTAGCAAAAATAATGTTGCTATTAATACTATACAAATTACAGATTTGAACGGACGCGTTGTTAGAAATATCAATACAAATAGCGTTTCTGAAACTCAAATCAATATTTCTGATTTGACTACTGGAATGTACTTCTTAAATATTCAAACTGATTTAGGTTCAGGTACCACAAAGATTGTGAAAAACTAGATTGTTATAAAATTGTATAAAAAGAAGCTGACTTTAATTAGTCGGCTTTTTTGTCTAATAAACATCTCTTTTGTTGTATAATTTGTTATTTTTTTATATATTGGTCGAGTATTAACTAAATAGTAATGAAGATGGGCTTATTGGAAGCGAAGAAAATGTGAATTTTTTACTTGTGAAAACCTGCTTTTCCAATTGGGTTTTTTTATGCTTCGAATTATCAAAACGTACTTTATTACTAACTTGTTAATACTTTAATTTTATGAAAAAAACGTTACTTTGTTTTTTGTTTTTATCTTCAATGGGTCTGAGCGCCCAAATTACACTTTTTGAAGATGGTTTTGAAACCTATCCTAATTTTGTTATTGAAAATATTGGCTCATGGACACAGTTAGATGTCGATGAGGGTGCAACTTGGGGTATAGAAGTGGGCACTCCACCAGTAGAAGTAGAATTTGAAAATTCTGGATATACAGGCTCGTTTATTGTTTTTAATAGTCTGGCAACTGATCCTCTAGTAGGTACAGCTTGGGCAGCCCATACAGGAGATAAAGTGATTGCGTGCTTTAACTCTATGCCTCCTATAGCTCCAAATAATGATTGGTTAATATCTCCAAGAATTCAATTAGGAGCGACTGGAAATTCATTGACATTCTGGGCAAAATCTGCAGCATCAGCCTATCCAAATGAGCGTTTTAAGATCGGGATTTCTACAACTGGTACAGCAGTAGCTAATTTCACAGTGATTTCAACTGGTGCATATATCCAGACAACGGCTACATGGACACAATATACCTACAATTTAGACGCATATGCGGGACAAAATGTATACATCTCTCTTAACTGTATTTCTAACGATCAATTTGCGTTATTGATTGACGATTATAAAGTGACGGCTGCTACATTGTCTACAAATGATTTCTTTGCTACTAATTTTTCTGTATATCCAAACCCATCAACTGGTTTGGTAAATTTGGCTAGCAAAAACAATACGACAATCAACACGATCCAAATCACAGATTTAAACGGACGTGTTGTGAGAAATATCAATACTAACGGCGTTTCAGAAACTCAAATCAATATATCAGACCTGACCGCCGGAATGTACTTTTTAAATGTCCAAACCGATTCGGGTTCAGGGACTACAAAAATTATAAGAAGCTAAATCATAGCAGTTTTATAGTTTTATAAAAATCAAACCCACTCCTAATAGAAGTGGGTTTTTTAGTAGAAGATAGAGCCTGTTTTTCGTGATGCTTTATAGAAATTACTTTTTCAGTTTGAATTTATAAAAATCTATACGTAACTCTAGTGATTCCATGCAGAAAAAACTTTTCCATACAGAACTTCCGCATGCCTTTGTAAATTGCGAGCTACTATGAAACACTCTTCTCGTTGTAGTGAATCGTTTTCAGGTTATTTTTATAAAAAGGAAGCTTAATCAGTTGTTTTCGGATGTTATAAAAATCCAACCAAGTGATAGTTTTAATAAGTAGTTTATTCTGTTTGTGATTTAACGTTAAATCTACCTGTATATAGGTATTTTTTATTTGAAAAATTGTTAAATGGAGTATTTTATTACAAAACAAATTAAAAAGCATCTATATTTGCCGGCGTATTAACTTTTTAATTTATTATGAAAAAAACTTTACTTTCTCTTTTTATGCTGACAGCTTTGTCTGCAGCAAATGCACAAAATGTTTTCTCTTATGGTTTTGATGGTACTACAGAATCATTAGATGCAGCAGGTTGGATAAGAACGAATCAGAGTACTCCAGCTACGACAACTTTATGGACAAATGCTGATTATGAAGGACCGCTTGAAGACCCAATCTTTGGAAGTGATTCTCCAGTTGGACATGCAGGAGGTACAAATTCATTTGCACTTGTTAACTTTACAAGTACAGGAACTATAAATCCAGTAACAGGAGCTGCTTCTGGATCTGGAAACATCAGCAACTGGTTAATAACTCCGGTTATAACAGTACAAAATGGTGATATAGTAAGTTTCTATACAAGAAAAGGAACAGACGGAACGGAAGATTACCCAGATAGATTAGAGCTTAGAATGAGTTCTGCAACTACACATACAACACCTACTGGAGGAGCTACAAATGTAGGTTCATTTACAACTGTTGGTGTTACAGTTAACCCAACTTTAGTATCTGGATTTGTTTATCCAAAAACATGGACACAGTATACTTTCACAGTAAGTGGTTTGGCAGCTCCGACTGCAGTTAAATTTGCATTCAGATATTTCGTAAATAATGGAGGCGCTGCAGGGGCAAATTCTGATATTATCGGAATTGATACTTTCTCTGTTGACAGAACATTAAGTACAAACGATTTCTTTGTTGCTAATTTTGCTGTTTATCCAAATCCATCAAACGGCTTGGTAAACTTGGCTAGCAAAAATAATATGGCAATCAATGCTATTCAAATTACAGATTTGAACGGACGTGTAGTTAGAAATATTAATACAAATGGTGTTTCTGAAACTCAAATCAACATTTCTGATTTGACTACAGGATTGTATTTCTTAAACGTTCAAACTGATTCTGGATCAGGAACAACAAAAATCGTAAAAAACTAATTACTAGTAGTTTATATTTGAAAAACCCGCTTTGTGAAAAGCGGGTTTTTTTATGTAGAAAAATAAAATAAATGTTAAAGTTTATTTTTTTGTATTGCTAATTGAAAAATAGTTCTCAAGTTTGCATCATCAAAAAGAAATAAAAATGAAAACTATTATTTGTCATATGTACTGTAAGATGTGGAAAAATTCCGCAGAGCGTACTATTGCCAAATTTTAAAGTTTTTTAAAATATAAAGCAAAAAACCTCTGCACCAACGCAGAGGTTTTTTTTTGGAACAAAACAAGATTTATAAAAGATACGATTGAAATTCTTATTAACTAACTCAAATAAATTTCAATCCTCCTCCTCGAATTTTTGAGGAGGAACAAAAAAATTAAAAAAGATGAACACGACAATGATGATTTGCTGTAAAGAACATATGTGGATTTATTGCCACCTCAAACTCCATTGCCAAAAGCGAACGACTTAATCTATGTTTATATTCAAGTGTAAAGTCCTTTTGGTAAGCCAGCCAAAAGGACTTTTTGTTTTTTATCAAATATTACCAATCTCAATAAAAAAAATTATGAAAGCAATAAATGTTTTAGGATACTCCAGAAATAACGAACAATTCGTTGTAAAGACACAGAATTCTGATGTAAGAATCAGTAACAATAAAAAATTTCCAGAACTCGAAGGACCTAGTCCGTTTGAATATATCCTTGCCGGTTTTGCAGGATGCGTCAATGCGGTTAGCCAAAAAGTAGCCGAAGAATTGGGCATAAACCTAAAATCGCTACAAGTAGAAATCACGGGAACCATAAGCCAAGAAGAAAGAGTCGGTTTCAGCAAAATTGAAATCGTACTGAAACCAACGACTGATGCTTCGCTGCAAGTGCTCCAAAAATGGTTAAAATTAGTACAGCAGAAAAGTCCAGTTTATGACAACTTGGTCAATACAACTCCGGTCGAATTGATTTTGTATAAAGAATATAATTATGCCGCATAAAGCATAAATCACAAAATTGTTTAGTTTGTTTTATTTGTTTGTTTGTTGAAAAGGCTGCTTTTGATTGCCAGTCAAAAGCAGCTCTTTTTAAACCTAAAGCCTCAAAATCATGTCAGTTAAAAAAATAAATATTATTCTTTTCGGAATAGAAACCGTTGGAAGTTCTTTGATAAACCAAATACTTGCCAGCCAAAAAGCGCCTTTGGAAAATAGAAAATTTGAATTAAGATTGCCGATAATAACCAATTCTACAGTAGCTTTTTTTGAAAAACCAACTGTAAAAAACGCTTGGGAAGCCAATTTTATTCAGTTTGCAATTCCCTTTAAGGTAGAAGATATCATCAGTTTTGTTCAAGAAAATGGACTTGAAAATCTTATCGCTGTCGATACCACCGAAACCGACGATTTGCTTCCTGAATATTTCGAATTGCTGCAAAACGACTTCGATGTTATCAGCACGAATCCAGTCATAGAAAAGCTCTCTGCGGATTTTAATACGTCTATAAATGCTAGTCTGAAGAAATTCGGAAAAGATTTTTTCTTCATAAATCCAATAAAAAAAGAAGCTGTTTCTGAAACGCTACTTAAGAAAATCATCCAAATTGCAGAAAAACAGGATTTGAAGTTAGCAGTATAATTTCCTTTCGGCTATTGCAAAAACCAAACATATTGCATTACTTTGCAGTGTTCATACAAATATTGACAGTTATCACGAAAGGCAGAGGGATTAGACCCGGTGAAGCCTTAGCAACCCTTTAAACTTTAAAGAAGGTGCTACATTCTACCACGAAAGTGGATAGATAACACACAGAAAAACCTCGGTTTTCTCTCCCTTTTCCTGACAACATATTGATATTTAATTTTTAAGAAACAAATGGCTTTGGTTTTTTCAATATTCCATTTCCTGCTTTCTGAAAAATAATGAACTTTTGGATTCAACAGAATCGTTGCATAACCATTAGTATCGAAAAAATGTCAGACATACACAAAGCTATTAAAGAAAGAATCCTCGTTCTCGACGGAGCAATGGGAACCATGCTTCAGCGCTACAATTTCTCTGAAGAAGATTTCCGTGGCGAAAGATTTAAAGATTTTCCACATCCTCTGAAAGGAAATAATGATTTATTGTCATTGACCCAGCCCCAAGCCATTCGCGATGTACACCGTCAGTATTTTGAAGCAGGCGCGGATATTGTCGAAACCAATACGTTTTCAGGAACTACAATTGGCATGGCCGATTATCATCTCGAAGATCTCGTCTATGAATTAAACTACGAATCGGCAAAACTAGCTCGCGAAGTAGCCGATGAGTTTACTAAAAAAGACCCAAGCAAGCCTCGTTTTGTTGCAGGCTCTATTGGCCCGACCAACAGGACAGCCAGTATGTCACCCGATGTAAACGACCCAGGGTATAGAGCCGTTACTTTCGACGATTTGAGAATTGCCTACAAACAACAAGTCGAAGCATTGATCGACGGAGGCTCAGACATCTTGTTGGTAGAAACGATTTTCGATACTCTAAATGCCAAAGCGGCCTTATTTGCTATCGAAGAAGTCAAAGAAGAAAGAAATCTTGATATCCCAATTATGGTTTCTGGAACAATTACAGATGCCTCAGGAAGGACACTTTCAGGCCAAACTGTCGAGGCCTTTCTGATTTCAATCTCACATATTCCTTTATTAAGTGTCGGATTTAACTGTGCTTTGGGTGCCGACCAATTGAAACCATACTTGCAGAGATTGTCGCACAATACGTCGTTTAATATTTCAGCCCATCCCAATGCAGGATTGCCGAATGCTTTTGGACAATACGACCAGACTCCAGAAGAAATGCAGGCTTTGATTCGGGAATATCTCCAAGATAATCTTATCAATATAATAGGAGGATGCTGTGGTACTAATCCAGAACACATCCGCCTGATTGCAGAAGCCGCAAAAGAATATGCACCAAGAATTGTAGAACCAGTTTAAAAAGCTACAGCTAAAGAAGAACAGAAAATGGCAGATGTTGATTGTAAGAAACACCTAAAATTATCAGGCCTTGAGCCTTTAATCATAACTCCCGAAAGTATTTTCGTGAACGTCGGCGAACGGACAAACGTTACCGGTTCTCGAAAATTCTTGCGTCTCATAAAAGAAGAAAAGTACGAAGAAGCTTTAGATATTGCCAGGGCCCAAGTAGAAGGCGGTGCCCAAATCATCGATATTAATATGGATGAAGGAATGCTCGATGGTGTACATGCCATGACGACTTTCCTGAACCTGATTGCTGCAGAACCCGATATTTCTCGAGTTCCTGTGATGATTGATAGTTCCAAATGGGAAATCATCGAAGCAGGCTTGAAAGTCGCACAAGGAAAAAGCGTCGTCAATTCGATCAGTTTAAAAGAAGGTGAAGACAATTTTATCCGTCAGGCAAAATTGATAAAAAAGTATGGAGCTGCAGTAATCATAATGGCCTTTGATGAAGTCGGTCAAGCCGATACTTACGAGAGAAGGATTGAAATCTGCAAGCGTTCCTACGATGTTTTAGTAGACCAAGTCGGTTTTCCAGCAGAAGATATCATTTTCGATCCTAATATTTTTCCCGTGGCGACAGGTATGGAAGAACACCGTCAAAACGCTGTAGATTTTTTCCGAGCTACAAAATGGATCAAAGAGAATCTTCCGTATGCAAGTGTCAGTGGAGGCGTGAGTAATGTTTCTTTTTCTTTTCGAGGAAATGACCGTGTTCGCGAAGCCATGCATTCTGCCTTTTTATACCATGCCGTAAATAACGGAATGACGATGGGAATCGTAAACCCAGAAATGCTGGAAATTTACGACCAAATACCAAAAGATTTATTAGAGCATGTCGAAGATGTCTTGCTTGACAGAAGAGATGATGCAACAGAAAGGCTTTTATCTTTTGCCGAAAACATAAAAGGCGATACCAAAGAAGTAACAGAAAAACAAGCCCAAGAATGGCGCTCGCTCCCAATTCAGGAGAGGCTTACGCATGCTTTAGTAAGAGGGATTGATGAATTTATTGAAGCCGATATCGAAGAAGCAAGACAGCTTGCGACAAAACCGATCGAGGTCATTGAAATCAATCTGATGGCCGGAATGAATGTCGTTGGAGATTTATTCGGAAGCGGAAAAATGTTCCTGCCCCAAGTAGTCAAATCAGCAAGAGTTATGAAAAAAGCAGTTGCGTATCTGCTACCTTATATAGAAGCTGAAAAAGACGGGACTTCAAGTTCTGCTGGAAAAGTACTGATGGCAACAGTTAAGGGCGACGTCCATGATATTGGAAAAAATATCGTAGCGGTGGTTCTGGGATGTAATAATTATGAAATTATCGACCTTGGTGTCATGGTGCCGCCAGAAAAAATCATCCAGACTGCCATTGAAGAAAAAGTAGATATTATTGGCCTAAGCGGCCTAATTACGCCTTCCTTGGATGAAATGGTCTATTTGGCAAAACAGATGGACAAATTAAATATCAATATTCCAATCATGATCGGCGGAGCGACAACTTCGCGTGCGCATACAGCCGTGAAAATTGCTCCAGAATACAGAGAAACCGTCGTTCATGTAAACGATGCATCGCGAGCGGTTACGGTTGCTGGAAATTTGATTAATAAAAATACCAACCAAGAATATTTCAAAAGCCTTCGTTCAGAATATGACGAATTGCGTGAAGGCTATCTGAACAGAAGCCGTGATAAAAATTTCCTTGATATTGAAGAAGCCAGAAAAAATAAATTAAAACTGGATTGGAGCAATTTCTCTCCAACTAAACCTAATTTTATTGGGGCAAAAACCATCGAAATAAAGCTGGACAAATTAGTTGATTATATCGACTGGACGCCTTTTTTCAGGACATGGGATTTGCATGGGAAATATCCAAATATTTTGACGGATGAGATAGTAGGGGAACAAGCTACTATTTTATTTTCCGATGCTCAAAAAATGCTAAAACAGATGCTGTCAGAAAGCTGGCTCGAAGCAAAAGGAATCTATGGGGTTTTTCCAGCAAACCAAATTAATGACGACGATATCGAATTATTTGATGAAAATGGAAAACATTTGCAGACTTTCTTGACCCTACGACAGCAATCGGCAAAAACAAAAGGAGCTCCAAACATTGCATTAGCCGATTTTATTGCACCGAAGGATTCTGGAAAGACTGATTATATGGGCGCTTTTTGCGTAACAACAGGTTTCGGGGTAGATGAGAAAGCAGCTGAATTTGAGAAAAATCTCGATGATTATAATTCGATTATGGTTAAAGCTTTAGGAGATCGTTTTGCTGAGGCTTTTGCAGAATATTTGCACGAGAAAATCAGAAAAGAAATATGGGGCTACGCTTCGGATGAGGTTTTAAGCAATGAAGAATTGATCAAAGAAAGCTACAAAGGAATACGTCCTGCACCCGGATACCCGGCTTGCCCTGACCATTTAGAAAAACCTACGATTTGGAAATTACTAAATGTAGAAGAAAAGATAGGCGTGACCTTGACCGAAAGTATGGCCATGTGGCCGGCTTCTTCGGTTTCTGGATATTATTTCGGAAATTCGGAGAGCAAGTATTTCGGTCTTGGAAAAATCAAGAAAGACCAAGTCGAAGATTATGCCAAACGCCGAAACGTTTCGTATGAATATGCCGAAAAATGGCTTAACCCAAATATTGCAGATTAGAGAAATTTTGGATGTCTGATTTAGGATTTTAGATTTTAGCTCACCTAAATCAAAAATCCTAAATCCTAAATTATAAATTGATGAAAGTAACCGAACATATAGAAAAAGCGAACGGAAAATCTTTATTTTCCTTTGAAATATTGCCTCCATTAAAAGGCCAAAATATCCAATCCATTTTTGACAGTATTGATCCTTTGACGGAATTCAATCCGCCGTTTATTGATGTGACCTACCATCGTGAAGAATACGAATACAAAGAACTGCCTAGCGGTTTGTTAGAGAAAAAGATTGTCAAAAAACGTCCTGGAACGGTCGGTATTTGTTCGGCAATTCAAAACAAATACCAAGTTGATGCGATTCCGCATATTCTTTGTGGCGGTTTTACTAAAGAAGACACCGAAAACTTCTTGATTGATTTGGATTTTCTCGGAATCCAAAACGTAGTGGCTTTGCGCGGCGATGCCGTTAAAAATGAGACCTATTTCAAGCCTGAAAAAGAAGGAAACCATTATGCTACAGAATTGGTTACGCAGATTTCAAATCTGAATAATGGAATTTATTTAGATGACGAATTGCAGAATTCTTCTGCGACCAACTTCTGCATCGGAGTGGCTGGCTATCCAGAAAAACACATGGAAGCACCCAGTTTGGACAGCGATATTTATTTCTTGAAACAAAAAATAAAGAATGGAGCTTCCTATATTATTACGCAGATGTTTTTTGACAATAAAAAGTTTTTCGATTTTGTCGCGAAATGCAGAAAAGAAGGCATTACGGTTCCAATTATTCCGGGACTAAAGCCGATTTCTACAAAAAAGCAATTGAACTTGGTACCGCACCGTTTTAAGGTTGATATTCCTGATGAACTGATCATGTCTATCGTTCGTGCCAGCGATTCAGAAGCTGTAAAACAAATAGGAATTGAATGGTGCATCAACCAAAGCAAGGAGCTAATCAAGGAAGGAATTCCTGTTCTCCATTATTATTCTATGGGAAAAGCGGAGAATATCAAGGCAATCGCAAAAGAGGTTTTTTAACATAAACTTGTAAGCTTACTTTTATTAGTTATTTTTGGCAATGCTAATCCGAAACAAATAGTGTTGCCAAAAAAACTTAATTTTCTAATTCTCCTCATTTCAACCCTCGCTTTCTCACAAGAGCAGAACGGAAAATTTACGATTGATGCTAATTATTTCTACGGTAATATTTTGCCTCATAACAATACGATCAGGCATTTGATTACAGAACATCCCGAGGGAATCTTAATCAGTTTCAACAAAAAAACGTTTGGGGAAAAAGAATGGCAGTCGGCATATAACTTCCCAGATTACGGAGCTTCCTTTCACTATGAGAATACCAAAAATAAAACTTTGGGAGACTTATACGGACTCTATGGTCATTATAGCTTCTATTTTTTTAACCGAAATCTGATGTTCCGAGTAGGGCAGGGAGTTGCTTATAACACAAATCCTTATGACAGAGATACCAACTTCCGCAATCTAGCATACGGTTCAAATTGGATGCCTTCAACCTATTTATTGCTGAATTATAAAAAAGAAAATCTATTCAAGAATATCGGTATTCAAGCCGGTATTAGCTTTTTTCATCATTCAAATGCAAACCTAGCATCACCAAATACAAGTACGAATACTTTGGCTATGAATCTGGGAGTTAATTATTCTTTTGAAAAAAGCCAACAAAATCAGCGATATACAAGAGTTTATGATACGATTATAAATTATAGACAGCCGATCAAATTCAATATTGCCTTCCGAACAGGATTTAATGAAAGTGATATTATCGGAAGCGGAACATTCCCTTTTTATGTGCTATCTGCTTATGCCGACAAGCGTCTTTCGAGAAAAAGCGCTATCCAATTCGGAGCCGATTTTTTCATAATGAAATATCTGGAAGAATATATCAAATTTAAATCAGTCGCGTATCCAAACGAACACGTAGATTCCAATACAGATTATAGAAGAATAGGACTTTACATCGGACATGAGCTTTTTATAAATGATTTATCCGTTGAAGCTCAGGTTGGCTATTACGTTTATTCCCCATTTGATTACTTAGGCCCATTTTACCAGAGAATTGGCTTGAAATATTATATTAGCAATACCATTTTCACATCAATGACATTAAAAACACATGCTGCAAAAGCCGAAGCAGTAGAATTTGGTGTCGGTGTAAGATTATAAATAAATTATAACAGAATGAACAAATTTCTTTTTCTGATTTGTCTTTTGCCAGTGTTGAGCTTTTCACAGGAAAATAACAGCAGATATACTTTTGATATTAATAATTTCTACGGAAAAATTTTAGATCATACCGAAGAAATATCACAATTTACAGACCATAGTCCAGAAGGATTTCTTATTAGCATTAACAGAAAAACATATGGTGAAAAAGCATGGCAGTCTCGTTATAATTACCCAGATTATGGCCTTTCGTTTGAATATCAAAATATGAAAAATGAAGAGCTAGGTTATTTTTATGGATTGTACGGGCATTATAATTTTTATTTTTTCAAAAGGAATTTGATGCTGAGAATTGCACAAGGAGTTGCGTACAATACCAATCCATACGATGTAAATACCAATCCGGAAAACTTGGCCTATGGAACGCATTGGATGCCGGCGACTTATTTTATGCTGAACTATAAGAAAGAAAGAATTTGGAATGGACTAGGACTTCAAGCGGGAGTTACATTCTTTCATCATTCGAATGCGAATTTGAGATCTCCTAATAAAGGGACAAATACAGTAGCTCTAAATATTGGAGCTGTTTATAATTTTGATAGCAAAGAATCCTTAAATTATATACCGAATAAAGATTCTATTAAATTTACGGAACCGATACGATATAATCTTGCTTTTAGGACAGGATTTAATGAAAGCGATTTAGTAGGAAGCGGACAATATCCGTTTTATGTATTTTCTGCCTATGCAGATAAAAGGCTGAATCGAAAAAGCGCAATCCATATTGGAGTTGATTTTTTTGTGATGAAATATTTAAAAGAAACAGTAAAGAGGATTGCAGCAGATCCAACTCTTTCTGTGAGTCCAGATACAGATTATCGAAAAGCAGGAATTTTTGTGGGACATGAATTGTTTGTCAATAAACTGTCTTTAGAAACACAATTTGGCTATTATGCTTACGCACCATTAGATTATCTTGATCCTATTTATCAAAGATTGGGACTTAAGTATTATCTTATGGACGAGATTTTTATGGGCGTTGCCTTAAAGACGCATGCAGCTAAAGCGGAAGCCCTTGAATTTGGAATAGGAGTCCGTTTATAAATTATATCGCAATGAAAACAAAAATGCTTAAAACAACATTCTTCCTATTTATAATAGCATTTTTATCATGCGATTCAGAGAACGCAAGCGACTGTTTCCAGACATCTGGCTCACCGATTGAAAAAGAATTTAGCGTTGAAGATTTTAAGAAAATTAATATTTCTGAAGGAATCGAATTGATCATAAAACAAGGAACGGAAACGAAAGTAGTTGTAAGAACAGGTGAAAACCTAATAAGTGGCATTACGGCCGAAGTTTCGAATAATGAACTTTTTCTCCGAAATTCAAACGGATGCAATTGGGTCAGAGATTACAATACAACAAAAGTGTATGTCACGACTCCCACATTGATAAATGTATATTCTTCTTCCCAATTTGGAGTAAAATCAGATGGCGTGTTAAGTTTTCCGAACCTGTCATTACAATCTGGAATGTTTGGAAACACAGCTTCGGGAACCTTTGAACTTGAGGTCAACTGTGTCAATCTGAATATAGAAGACAATAAATCGTCCTATTTTGCTATTTCAGGATTCACTGATGCTTTGAATGTAGCCTTTTATGATGGCGATGCAAGATTTGACGGTTCAGACTTAAGAGCTAAAGAAGTTTCTTTTTTTCATAGAAGCTCAAATAATATGATCATAAATCCGATAAATAAAATTTCAGGAACCATTTACAGTACAGGAAATGTTGTCTTGAAAAATGTGCCTCCAATTATCGAAGTTACGCAATTATACCAAGGTCATTTGGTTTATCCTTGACCTATTCTTTGGTGACGTCTCTAAAAATAGCTTCTAGATTTTTGTTCTTCAGATTCAGCTGTAATGTTTTTAATCCATTATCATGAGCAAAATCAAAGATAGCAGGACGCATGTCTTTAGATGTGGAGAAAGTCAGTTCCCAAATCTTATCATTTGTGTTGGTCAGAGCAATTAGATTCGGAATTGTTCTTAGCAACTGTTCTTCTACTTTGTGATCAAATTCAACCTCGATAACCTGTTCTTTTTCATCTTTCAGGTTATTTAATTTTTTATCAGTGACAATCTTTCCGTGGTTGATAATGATTACACGGTCGCAAATCGCTTCCACTTCCTGCATGATATGTGTAGATAGAAAAACCGTTTTGTCTTTCCCTATATTTTTGATCAATTCTCGGATTTCTACCAGCTGATTCGGATCAAGACCTGTTGTGGGTTCGTCCAAAATCAACACATCTGGATTGTGAAGCAAGGCAGTTGCCAAGCCCACACGCTGGCGATATCCTTTAGACAATTGTCCTATTTTTTTATGGCTTTCAGGAGTCAGTCCGGTCATTGCAATTACTTCTTCAATTCTGGATTTTGCCACTTTATAAACATCTGCATTAAAAGCTAAATATTCACGTACATATAAATCAAGATATAACGGATTGTGCTCTGGCAAATAGCCAACCGATTTTTGTACTTCTTTCTGAGCACTTGAAATATCATTTCCGTTTACCGAAGCCTTACCTTCATCAGCAGTGATAAAAGTGGTCAGGATTTTCATCAACGTAGATTTTCCAGCACCATTCGGGCCTAAAAAACCGACAATTTCACCTTTTTGGATAGAAAAGGAAATATTATCCAAGGCTTTCTGGTTTCCGTAATTTTTTGAGATGGAAGTAACTTCGATTGACATGATTCTTGATTTTGAACAAAAGTAATAAAATGAATAATTAAAACGTATATATGTTATCCGAATTGCATAGCAAGTAAATTAATCGTCGATTCAAACGTTGTAGTTAAAAATATTCCTAAAAAACAACTGTTTTATGTAAAGCGTAAAACAAATTTTTCTACTTTAGCCGAATAACAAAACAAAAAATGCAAAACAACCGTTTTTATTTTAGCAATTCTTTTTATTTCTGGAAACAGAAACGGGATTGTCGTGTTGTTATGTAAATAGAATTATATTTAAAAATCAATATAGAAATCCCGATGCAAATCGGGATTTTTTTTTGCCTAAACTTATGGAAACAAAAATTGCAATTCAAGGAATTAGAGGTTCGTTCCATCACCAAGTCGCTAAAGAATATTTCAATGAAACATTGGAATTGGACGAATGCATGTCGTTCGATGCTTTGGTGACAAGCTTGGTAGGAAACAAAACCCAGAAAGCAATTATGGCTTTAGAAAATTCGATAGCAGGCTCAATTATACCTAATTATGCGTTGATTGACAGGAACAATCTTCACATTATTGGAGAACATTATCTGGACATTCACATGAACCTGATGGTGCTGAAAGGCCAAAAAATAGAAGACATCAAAGAAGTTCATTCGCATCCAATTGCCTTATTGCAGTGTGGCGAGTTTTTTAAAAAATATCCACACATAAAATTAGTAGAAAGCGGCGATACGGCAGAAACAGCCCAAAGAATCCAAGAAAAACAACTAAAAGAAATTGCTGCAGTAGCAAGCCCTATTGCGGCAGAAATGTTCGGGCTAGACATTTTGGCTTCTGGAATCCATACGATAAAAAGCAACAAGACGCGGTTTGTAATCTTGAAAATGCAAAACAAAGTCCTGCCTAAAGAAGAAATCAACAAAGCTTCTATAAAATTTGAATTGGACGATACGCCAGGAAGCCTAGCGACAATTTTAAACGTGATGAACAATTGCAAGCTGAACCTGACGAAAATCCAGTCGATGCCGATTATAGAAACGCCCTTCCAGTATTCTTTTTTTGTGGATGTGACTTTTGAAAAATACAAGCATTATGAAAAAGCAAAATCAATTCTAGAACTAATGACGACACATTTCAAGGTTTTAGGAGAATACAAAAAAGGAAATAGAAGCTAAAAAAAGGAAACATGGAAAATGATGTTGTAATAGGAAGCAAAGGATTCGCCAATCGATTAAATACGGTCGAAGAGTATTACTTTTCAAGAAAACTGAGAGAAGTACGCGAGATGATTTCTGAAGGAAAGCCGGTAATCAACATGGGAATCGGAAGTCCTGATTTGGCGCCGCCCAAAAGTGCTATCGAGGCTATCAAAAAAGCAATGGATGATGAGAAAGCACATGAATATCAAAGCTATCAAGGATTGCCAGAATTGAGAAAAGGAATTGCGGATTTCTATAATGCACAGTTTGGAGTTTCACTCGATACCAATTCCGAAATTTTGCCCTTAATGGGTTCAAAAGAAGGCATCATGCATGTTTCTTTAGCGTTTTTGAATGAAGGTGATGAGGTCCTGATTCCAAATCCGGGTTATCCAACCTATGCTTCGGTGACTAATTTAGTAGGAGCAAGGCCAATTTTCTATGATTTAAAACAAAAAAACAATTGGGAACCTGATTTAGAATTATTAGAAAAGCAAGACCTGTCGAAAGTCAAACTGATGTGGATTAATTATCCGCACATGCCGACAGGAGCTAGCGGAAGCTTATCGATGTTTGAAAAATTGGTCAGTTTTGCAAAAAAGCATCAGATTGTTCTTGTCAATGATAACCCGTACAGTTTTGTGCTGAATGACAATCCAATTTCTATTTTTCAAGTTGAAGGTGCTAAGGATATTGCTTTGGAATTAAATTCGCTTAGCAAAACCTTTAATATGGCAGGCTGGCGTATCGGAATGGTATCTGGAAAATCAGAATTCATCGATGCTATCTTACAAGTGAAAAGCAATATGGACAGCGGCATGTTTTATGGAATTCAAAAAGGAGCCATCGAAGCGTTGAAATGTGGAAAGGAATGGTTCGATGTCCAAAACACGATTTATACAAAAAGAAGAGCGCTGATCTTTCAATTGGCCGAAAAACTGGATTGTACATTTGATAAAAAAGCAACAGGAATGTTCGTCTGGGCAAAGCTGCCAACAGCTATAACAGCTTCAGAAGAATTTATTGATACAATTTTAATCGAGAAAAACATCTGTATTACGCCAGGAACTATTTTCGGAAGCAATGGCGAAGGCTATATTCGATTTTCATTGTGTATCAAAGAAGAAAAAATTCAAGAAGCGATTGCTAGGCTTTAGACAATAGATTTAAAAAATAACTAACTTTGGCCGAGGCCGAAGAAATACCAAAATAAAAAATGAAAAATTCAAAAGAATTGAGAAGATGGTTGGACGATTTCAATTTAGAGCATCCGCTAGTAATCGCCGGACCTTGTAGTGCCGAAACAGAAGAACAAGTATTGAAAATTGCCCATGAATTAAAAGACTCAGACGTCAGTATTTACAGAGCAGGAATCTGGAAGCCGAGAACACGTCCGGGCGGTTTTGAAGGTGTTGGAGCCATCGGTTTGAAATGGTTGCAGAAAGCAAAAGCTGAAACGGGACTGCTCATGGCTACCGAAGTAGCAAATGCAGCCCATGTGCAACTGGCTTTAGAACATGACATTGATGTTTTGTGGATTGGAGCGAGGACAACAGTAAATCCTTTTGCCGTTCAAGAAATTGCCGATGCTTTAAAAAATACTGATAAAATTGTGTTGGTAAAAAATCCTGTAAATCCAGATTTAGCCTTATGGCTGGGAGGTGTAGAACGTTTATACAATGCAGGAATCAAAAAACTAGGAGTCATCCACAGAGGATTTTCGACTTACGAAAAAACAAAATACAGAAATATACCCGAATGGCAATTGGCTATCGAATTGCAGAATCGTTTCCCAGATTTGCCTTTGATTTGCGATCCTTCGCACATTACAGGAAAACGCGAGATGATTCAAGAAGTTTCCCAACAAGCCTTGGATTTGAACTATGACGGATTGATTATCGAAACGCATACAGATCCTGATAATGCTTGGAGCGATGCCGCACAGCAAGTCACGCCTACCCGACTAAAACAAATTTTCGAAGATTTAAGAGTCAGGAAAGAAACCGAAGAAGCTTCCGATTACAACCAAAAATTAAACCGCCTTCGTGTAGATATTGATGAATATGACGCCAAGATTATTGAGATTTTAGGAAAAAGGATGGTTGTCGCCGATAAAATCGGGGCACTAAAAAAAGAAAAAAATGTAGCGGTGCTGCAAAACAAAAGGTGGAATGAGATTTTAGGCAAGATGATTTTAGAAGGAGAAGAAAAAGGCCTGAGCGAAGAATTCATCTTAAGAATTTTTAAAGCAATACACCAAGAAAGCATCAGCCACCAAGAAAAAATCATTAACGGATAAACAGCAACCTTAAATTTAAATGACGAAATTATATTGTTCGATTGTAAAACAGTAATTTTGTCATTTAAATTTAACAATACGCTTTCTTATTTCGGAAAAATCTGAAATCTGAAATCTGAAATCTGAAATGAATGACTGGAACTGTTTATAAATCTACCGGAAGCTGGTATACCGTGAAATCCGAAGACGGAGACTTTATGGAATGCAGGATTAAGGGCAAATTCCGCATGAAAGGAATCAAAAGCACAAATCCGATTGCAGTAGGCGACATCGTGGATTATGAACTCGAAAAAACGTCAGACAAAGTCACAGGCACGATTCACAAGATTCATGATCGAAAAAACTATATCGTTCGCAAATCTGTGAATTTGTCAAAACAGGTTCATATCATTGCATCTAACATAGACCAAGTTTTCCTTCTCATCACTATTAACAATCCACCGACAACGACCAGCTTTATCGATCGATTTTTGGTGACGGCAGAAGCTTATGGAATTGAAGCCGTTTTGGTTTTCAATAAAATAGATACCTATGACGATGCAATGCTAGACGAGCAATTGTACCTTCAATATGTTTACTCCAATATAGGCTACCAATGCCTCCGCGTTTCGTCAACAGAAGGAAAAGGAATCGACAAGCTAAAAGAAATGATGATTGGCAAAGTATCGATGTTTTCTGGACATTCAGGTGTTGGAAAATCAACGTTGGCCAATGCGCTCGAACCAACATTGCATTTAAAGACTACTGTTATTTCCGAACAAAGCAAGCAAGGCCAACACACGACGACTTTTGCCGAAATGTACGATTTGTCTTTTGGCGCTAGGATTATCGATACGCCAGGAATCAAAGGCTTTGGGATTGTTGATATGGAGAAATCAGAAATAAGTGGTTATTTTCCAGAATTTTTTGCCTTGCAAGACCAATGCAAGTTCAACAATTGCCTACATAAAGAAGAACCGCATTGCGCCGTTAAGGAAGCTTTAGAAAAAGATGAGATCGCTTGGTCGCGCTATAGAAGCTATCTTCAGATTTTAGAGGGCGATGACGAACACTATCGCACTGATGATTATGCTGATGAAAGAGCCGAAAGCGATGAAAATAGAAATCAGAAATAGTCAAAAGTTGTAAAGTCAAAAGTCAGAAAGTCGTAAAGACTGACATGATTGATTTTTGACTTTATGACCTTCGACTTTAAGACTATAAAATGAAAGCCGTCATTCAGAGAGTTTCCCATGCCTCAGTTACTATTGAAGGAAAAAAAGTAAGCGAAATCCAAAATGGACTGCTCGTTTTTCTTGGTATTGAAGATGCTGATGCAAAAGAAGATATCGAATGGCTTTCTGGCAAGATTGCCAATCTTCGGATTTTTGGCGATGCAGAAGGCGTCATGAATTTATCCGTAAAAGATGTCGGAGGAGACATTATTGTCGTCAGCCAATTTACGCTTCATGCTTCTACAAAAAAAGGGAATCGTCCATCCTATATAAAAGCTTCAAAACCAGATGTTGCAATTCCTTTATACGAGAATTTTGTAAAGCAAATAGAGTCTGATTTAGGCAAAAAAATCCAGACTGGAGAATTTGGAGCCGACATGAAAGTAGCTTTGCTAAATGACGGTCCGGTAACTATAATTTTTGACACAAAAAATAAAGAATAAGACTTGTGGATTAGCTTTATTGTTTTATTTTTGGAAAAATTTAACATTTAATGAAAAAATTGTTACTCCCCTTAGTTATCTTCCTATTATTCGCCGAAGTGACTATTGCACAGGATATTGAATATACTGTTGCAAACATCCCTGAAGAACTAAAAGAGAATGCGGATGCCGTTGTACGCTTGGATCAGAAAGACATTGTCATTGCTTCAAGAAAGTCGATGTTAGTAACTACAAAAAGGGTTGTAACTGTTCTTAATGAAAATGGATTACATTGTCTAAAGCTTTCCGAAAATTTTTCTGAAAGAGATCGCATCAAATCTATTGAAGCACGTATCTATAATTCTCTTGGAAAAGAAATAAAAGAAATAAAAAGAAAAGATTTTAGAGAATACTCAATTTCAGAAGGTTCCATTATAACAGATAATAAATTACTGTATTATGATTACACTCCAATTGTATATCCTTTTACAGTTGTTTTTAAGAGCGAAACAGAGACTGCAAACACTGCTTTTATTCCATCGTGGTATCCTGTGCAATATTTTTTTGTTAGTGTAGAAAAGGCAGTAATGAATATTCAAATAAAACCTGATTTAGGTTTTAAGTATAAGGAATTTAATATCCAAAATAATCCTGCGATTTCAAAAGAAGAAAAAGCTGGGGGTATTTCCTTTATGGCAAATAATCTGAAGGCTTATAAGAAAGAAGATTATTCTCCATCACCTGATTCTTATTTGCCAAATGTGGTGATGGGATTAGATGTTTTTCATCTGGAAGGCGTTGATGGTACAGCAACAAATTGGAAAGATTTTGGAAGTTGGGTCTATTCAAGCCTTTTAAAAGGAACAGATGAAATTCCTTTAGAGACACAAAATAAAATCAAAGCTTTGGTGGGTGATGAGAAAGATCCTCTGAAAAAAGCAAAGATTGTTTATAAATACGTCCAAGATAAAACTAGATATATCAGTATTCAATTAGGGATTGGGGGTTGGAAACCCATGTTAGCAAAAGATGTTGACCGCTTAGGATATGGCGATTGCAAAGCTTTATCAAATTATGTGAGAGCACTATTAAAAATCGTAAATGTTCCGTCATATTATACTATTATTTATGGTACTTCCCAAAAACGGGACATTAGCCAAGATTTTGTTTCCTTACAAGGAAATCATGTAATACTTGGAGTACCGATTGATAATAAAATGTATTGGCTTGAATGCACGAGTCAAAAAGTACCTTTTGGCTTCCAAGGTGATTTTACCGATAACCGTCTTGCATTGATCATAAAACCGGAAGGGGGAGAGATTGTAAAAACACAAGAATATCAACCCCAGGATAATACACAAATATCCAAAGGCACCTATGCAATTGATGAGCAAGGAAATATTAAAGGGAATATAGTGATAAAATCAAAAGGAACTCAGTATGATAATAAATATGAATACGAAAATAAGTCTAATGAAAATCTTACTAAATCGTACAAAAATTACTTTAGTAATATAAACAATCTCAAGCTTACAAAAATAAACTTGCAGAATAATAAAGAAGATGTTGAGTTTTCTGAAGATCTTTCGTTAGAAGCCTCAGAATATGCAAAACCGAGTGGGGGAAGGATGATTTTTGCAGTAAATATTTATAATCAGATTTCTGGAATGCCTACAAGATATCGCCAGAGAAATAATCCGTTTGAAATAATGAGAGGGATTTATGATTATGATGAAATCATAATCAATCTTCCAAAAGGAACAACAATTGAGGCGAAACCTGAAAATATCGAGCTAAAAGAATCCTTCGGAGAATATAAAACAGAACTGTCTATAATCAATGAAAATCAGCTCCTTTATAAAAGAACTTATAAAGCAAATCCTGGCTATTATGATAAGAAGGAATACGAAAATTTCAGAAAATTCTATGAACAGATTGCCAAAAATGATAATGCAAAAATAGTATTAGTTAAAAACCAATAGAACTTAGCACCATGAAAAAAGTCCTCCTGACTATTTGCTTCTTCTTATTTGCCTTATACGTATCTGGCCAAAAAAAATATGAATTAGGAAAGGTTACGCTTGATGAACTCAAAGAAAAAGTACACCCAAAAGATACCGCAGCAACAGCAGCAATCCTTTTTAAAAATGGGAAGTCCTATTTTGATGTTGACCCCGAGGGGAATTGGATACTTGTTACAGAAGTAGAAACAAGGATTAAAATTTATAAAAAAGATGGCTATTCTTTTGCAAATGAACAAGTAGGTTACTACACAGGAGGAAAGCAAGTCAGGTTATATTTTGATGATGCAGTAACCTATAATTTGGTTGGTGACAAAATCGAAAAAACCAAATTAAAAAGTGACGGAGAATTCACGGAAAAAGTTAATGAAAATTACAGCTATAAAAAAATAGCCCTGCCCAATGTAAAAGAAGGGAGTGTTGTTGAATATAAATATACGCTCAAAACGCCGTATTTTTTTTCTTTCAATGATTGGTATTTTCAATATCCAATACCAGCCAATCATGTTCAGTATCAAATCTCCATACCAGAATACTTTTATTATAATACTTTTATGAAAGGCTATTTGACCGTTAATCAGACGGCTCCAGTCAAATCACGTAATAATCTATTAAATTTTGACGAGGTGATAACTTTTTATTCGATAGATGACGTAAAAGCAATTAAGCAAGAGCCTTATGTGAATAATATGGACAATTACACTTCAATGATCCAGATGGAACTAGCCTCGACTTATTTTCCTAAATCAGGATCTAAATCGTTTGCCACGGATTGGATGTCTGTTGCCAAAACAATCTACGAGCATAAAGATTTTGGAGATGAGTTGAAAGCTAAATCTTATTTTGAAAAAGATATAGATCTTTTATTAAAAGGCATTTCGTCAAGAGATGAAAGAATAAATGCAATTTTTAACTATGTAAAATCCAGAATGAACTGGAATGAGAGATTTGGTTATTATTGTAATGTAGGTGTTAAAAAAGCGTATGCAGAAAAAGTAGGAAATGTAGCAGAAATCAATCTTATGCTAGTAGCAATGTTGAGACATGCAGAAATTAAAGCCAATCCTGTTTTGGTGAGTACCCGTTCTAATGGAATTGCATTATTTCCAAACCGAACAGCTTATAATTATGTTATTGCGGCTATCGAACTTGATAATAACGAATTGTTATTACTAGATGCGACCACAAAAAATGCATTGCCAAATATTTTGCCAACTAGGACATTAAACTGGAAAGGAAGAATGATAAGAACAGAAGGAACCTCTGTAGAAGTTGATCTTTTACCAAAGGTGAATTCTAAAGAAATTATCAATGTCATGGCTTCTATCGATGCAGATGGAAAAGTCACAGGAAAAGTGAGAGAGCAATATTTTGATTATAATGCCTATACGTTCAGGGATTATTACTTGACAATGTCAAAAGATAAATACCTAGAACAGCTTGAAAAACGTTATAACGGATTAGAAGTAGAAGAATATTCGACAACAAATGGTAATGATTTGTCCAAGCCGGTGATAGAAAATTTTAGCTTCTCTCACACTAATGTTGTAGAACATATAGGAAATAAAATCTATTTCTCACCGATGCTTTATTATGCAAAGACCGAGAATCCATTTAAAGAAGAGGCGAGAGAATATCCAATAGATTTTGGATATCCTTATCAAGACAAATACTCTTTTGCCATTACGATTCCAGACGGATATGAAATTGAATCGCTTCCTGCGCCTATTGCTATTTCAATGGAAGATAATATAGGCTCTTTTAAATATAATATTTCACAAGCAGGAAAGCAAATTCAAGTATCGGCAACAGTTGAAATTAACTACTCAAACATTCATGCAGATTTTTATCATACGTTGCGAGATTTCTATAAGAAGATGCTAGAAAAACAGAATGAAAAGGTAGTGCTTAAAAAAGTATAATTATGGATATAAAAAATGCACAGCTAGAAGTTGACAATTGGATTAAAGAACATGGAGTCCGTTATTTTAATGAGCTTACCAATATGGCACAACTTACAGAAGAAGTGGGAGAAGTCGCTCGGATTATAGCTCGCCGTTATGGAGAGCAATCTGAAAAAGAATCTGATAAAAATAAAGATCTGGGAGAAGAACTTGCCGATGTGGTTTTTGTAGTGCTTTGCCTTGCCAACCAAACAGGAATTAATCTCCAAGAAGCTTTTGATAAAAAAATGGATTTGAAATCAAATAGAGACAAAGACCGACACAAGAATAATGATAAACTTAAGTAGTAATATTAATCATATAGTTAACAATCAATAGGATTCAATATACATGAAAAAAAGTCTCCTGATAATTTGTCTTTTCGTATTTGTCTTAGGTGCATTTGGTCAAGAAAAATATGAATTAGGGAAAGTTACAATTGATGAGCTCAGAGAAAGAGTACATCCAAAAGATACCACGGCAGTAGCAGCAATCCTATTTAAAAAAGGTAAAACTTATTTTGATCTTAATTATGAAGGATATTGGATTGTTATTACTGAAGTTGAATTGAAGATTAAAATTTATAAAAAAGAAGGGTATGCCTTTGCCAATCAACAGATACCGTATTATGCTGGTGAAAAGCTAGTCAAGGTTTCTTTTGATGATGCAGTGACATATAATTTGGTTGGTGACAAAATAGAAAAAACCAAGCTGAAAAGCGACGGAGAGTTTACTGAAAAAATTACTGAAAACTATAGCTATAAAAAAATTACACTTCCAAACGTAAAGGAAGGTAGCGTAATTGAATATAAATATACTGTCAGAACACCTAATTTTGCCTCTTTTAGTGATTGGTATTTTCAATATCCGATTCCTGCTAACCATGTCGAATATAAAGTTTCGGTGCCCGATCTTTTTTCCTATAATACATACATTAAAGGCTATTTGACTATTGATCAAGCTACTCCGACTACGGCAAAAAGAAAAGGGAGAAGTTTTAATGAAAAGACATTTTTTTATTCTATAGATAATGTTAAAGCAGTAAAACAAGAATCTTATGTGAATAATATTGAAAATTATATTCCGACGTTACAAATGGAACTGGCTTCAACAAGTTTCTGGAGAGGAGGAGTTAAATCATATGCTACTGACTGGTCTTCTGTTGCTAAGAGTATTTATAATAGCGAAGACTTCGGAGGAGAGCTAAAAACGACATCTTATTTTGAAAAAGATTTGGAAACTTTATTAAAAGACATTACTTCAAGGGAGATGAAGATAAAAATGATTTTTAATTACGTGAAGTCTAGAATGAATTGGAACGGAAGAAATAGTTATTTTAGTCATTTTGGTGTTGAAAATGCTTATGCAGAAAAGGTTGGAAATGTAGCAGAAATAAATCTTATGTTAACCGCAATGCTGAGATATGCTGGGATAGAAGCTAATCCTGTTCTAGTCAGTACGCGATCTAATGGTATCGCTTTATTTCCAAATCTAACAGCCTACAATTATGTCATTACGGCGGTCGAGCTTGCTAATGAAGAATTACTTTTATTAGATGCAACAACAAAGAATGCGCTACCCAATATTCTGCCTATCGAAGCATTGAATTGGACAGGAAGGATGATAAGAAAGGATAAGTCATCTGTTGAAGTCGATCTTATGCCTAAAGTAAATTCTAAGGAGATTACTAATGTCATGGCTTCTATTGAGCCAGATGGAAAAATAATAGGAAAAACCAGACAGCAATATTATGATTATAATGCCTATCTTTTTCGAGAGCACTCTTTAACCCTGCCAAAAGATAAATATCTTGAAGAAATCGAAAAATTGTACAAGGGAATAGAAATCGGAGAATACTTGACAGCTAATGACAATGATTTGTCTAAACCATTAATGGAAAATTATAACTTTATACATAATAATATTGTTGAGCATATAGGTAGCAAATTCTATTTTTCACCTATGCTTTATTATGCAAAGACTGAAAATCCATTTAAGGATGAAGAGCGAGAATATCCTATAGATTTTAACTATCCTCGTCAAGATAAATATTCCTTTACAATCAGTATTCCTGATGGCTATGAAATAGAATCGCTTCCTGCACCTATTGCTATTTCGACGAAAGAAAACATTGGTTCTTTCAAATACAACATTTCAAAAGTTGGACGGCAGATCCAATTAACAACACTATTTGAAATTAATTATTCAAATGTTTCAGCAGATTTTTATGATACATTGAGAGATTTCTACAAAAAAATGATAGAAAAGCAGAACGAAAAAGTAGTGCTTAAAAAAGTATAAGACTCGCAAAAACAACGAAAAGCTCAAGTAGCATAGTAACAAATGAATCTAGTTTTAAACCCTGCCATCTGCAATCCGAAATCTGAAATTTCCATAACAGGATCAAAGTCAGAAACCAACAGGCTGTTGCTGTTGCAGGCGTTATTTCCAAATATTGTTCTAGAGAATACGTCAAATTCTGATGATTCTGATGTAATGGCGGAAGCGCTTAAGACAAAAGATTCAGTCATCGACATACATCATGCAGGTACCGCCATGCGTTTCCTGACAGCTTATTTTGCAACCCAAGAAAACCGCGAAGTGGTCCTTACAGGTTCTTCGAGAATGAAAGAACGTCCGATCAAAATTCTGGCGGAAGCGTTGCGACAATTAGGGGCCTCGATTTCGTATGAAGAAAAAGAAGGCTTTCCACCAATTCGAATCAAAGGAAGAAAACTCTCCAAAAGCAGAGTCTCACTTCCCGCAGATATCAGCAGCCAGTATATTTCTGCACTGCTGTTAATCGCACCAAAACTTGAAAATGGACTGGAACTTCTATTGGAAGGGAAAATAACATCGGTGCCTTACATCAAGATGACGCTGGCTCTGTTAGAAGAAATCGGAGTCAAAACTAAATTCCAACAAAACACAATTACAATACAGCCAAAGCCAGCAAATGGCGAACCACATACCTTGACAGTAGAATCCGATTGGAGCTCGGCATCGTATTACTATTCGATAGTGGCTCTCGCCGCAATTGGCACAGAAATAAAACTTTCCAGCTATAAGAAAAACAGTCTTCAAGGCGATTCGGCCCTGGCAGAAATTTATAAAAGTTTCGGAGTAAAGACTAGTTTTGGAACGAACTCGGTTACTCTTCAAAAGATTGAAGGCCATAACACAAATACGCTGGAATTAAACCTGAACGATTCTCCCGATATTGCACAGACGATTGCTGTAACCTGCTTCGGACTAGGAATGCCGTGCTATTTGACAGGATTACATACCCTTAAGATCAAGGAAACCGACCGACTGGAAGCATTAAAAGCAGAATTAGAAAAGCTCGGAGCCAAGATAAAAGTAACAGACGATTCTTTGCAATTAGAAGCTTTAACCGAAATAAATCCAAATGTTTCAATAGCAACGTATAACGATCATAGAATGGCAATGGCCTTTGCGCCTTTATCGCTAAAAGTTCCTATAATTATAAAAGAAGCAGAAGTCGTATCAAAATCGTACCCAGACTTTTGGGATGACCTAAAAAGTATTGGTTTTCAAATAAAAGAGTTATAACAATCCCAATGTTTATAGGCCTCAGCACTTTGCAAGCTGGGCGCTTTGCAACTTTCTGATTAAATAAAAGCCAAAACACTTGACAAGGCCTATCGCGCAATCGTATATTTGCACCCGGTCTGAAATTTAGCCTTCAGTAAGAACCTAAGTTTTCATACCTCAAATCTAAATTCTATTATGAAATTATCACACTTCAATTTCAATTTGCCAAAAGAGCTTTTAGCAGAATACCCAGCAGAAAACAGAGACGAGTCTCGCCTGATGGTCGTAAACAGAAAAACTAAAACCATCGAGCACAAGATGTTCAAAGACGTAATCGATTATTTCGAGGAAGGTGACGTTATGGTATTGAACAATACTAAAGTTTTTCCTGCCAGATTGTACGGAAATAAAGAAAAAACAGGAGCCAGAATTGAAGTTTTCTTGTTGAGAGAACTAAATGCAGAACAAAGATTATGGGACGTTTTGGTTGACCCAGCACGTAAAATTAGAATCGGAAATAAATTATATTTCGGAGATGACGATTCATTAGTAGCTGAGGTAATTGATAATACGACATCAAGAGGAAGAACATTGCGTTTCCTTTATGACGGTTCTTATGAAGAATTCAGAAACAAACTGACAGAGCTTGGAGAAACTCCAATCCCAAAATACATCAACCGCGAAGTAACTCCAGAAGATGCGGAGCGTTACCAAACTATTTACGCAAAAGAAGAAGGAGCCGTGGCAGCACCTACAGCAGGACTGCATTTCTCAAAACACCTTTTGAAGAGATTAGAAATCAAAGGAATTGACTTTGCAGAAGTAACACTTCACGTAGGATTGGGAACCTTCAACCCAGTTGAGGTAGAAGATTTGTCAAAACACAAGATGGATTCTGAAGAGTTGAAAATTACTCAAGAAGCTTGCGATATCGTTAACGAAGCCAAAGCGAAAAAGAAAAAGATATGTGCCGTAGGAACAACATCGATGCGTGCTATCGAAAGCTCGGTTTCGTCTGCAAAAACATTAAATCCGTATGATGGTTGGACAAACAAATTTATTTTCCCTCCACACGATTTTAGTATTGCTGACTGCATGATTACCAATTTCCATACGCCAAAATCAACACTTTTGATGATGATTTCAGCATTTACTGGACATGACCTGATGAAGAAAGCGTACGAAGAAGCGATCAAAGAAGGATATAAATTCTATTCGTATGGTGATGCAATGCTGATCCTATAATCAGTACTTCCTTATACAAATCAAGATCTCGTCAGCAATGGCGAGATTTTTTGTTTTACAGAATTGTTTTGCCTAGCGATAAATCCGCAATATCAGTTCCAAACTGCGACCTATCCCAAAATTTTTCCACACTCAATCTTTTTTCCTATTTTTACGACCATTAAAAAAACAACCAATGACCTTTCAAAATACCCGTGAATTCGCACAAGAACTAGATTCGCAAGACAAACTGCACCACTACAGGAACGAATTTCTTTTCCCACAAGTAAACGGAAGAAAAGTAATTTACTTCACAGGAAACTCCTTAGGACTGCAACCAAAACGAACAAAAGCGTATGTAGACGAAGTGATGGATGATTGGGCAAAGCTGGCTGTCGAAGGCCATTTTTATGCTGAAAAACCTTGGTGGGATTACCACGAAAGATTTGCGGAACCTTTAAGCAAATTAGTAGGGGCGCTTCCTTCCGAAGTCACCGTAATGAACACCTTGACCGTAAACCTTCATCTTTTGATGGTTTCGTTCTACAGGCCTACAGAGAAAAAATATAAGATACTCTGCGAATCAAAAGCCTTTCCGAGCGACCAATACATGTTTCAGAGCCAAGTGCGCTTTCACGGATTAGATCCAGAAGATGCCATCGTAGAATTGCATAGAAGAGAAGGAGAGCACAACATCCGATTAGAAGATGTGCTGGCCAAGATTGAAGAAATCGGAGACGAATTGGCCTTGGTATTGATCGGAGGCGTAAATTATTATACCGGACAAGTTTTTGACATCAAGACCATCACCGAAGCAGGACACAAGGTCGGCGCTTATGTAGGCTGGGATTTGGCGCATGCTGCCGGAAACATAAAACTTGAATTGCACGATTGGGATGTAGATTTTGCAGCTTGGTGCAGTTATAAGTACATGAACTCCGGACCTGGAAACGCGTCAGGATGTTTTATACACGAAGACCACCACGACAATTATGAGCTGAATCGTTTTGCAGGATGGTGGGGCCACAACAAAGAACGACGCTTCTTGATGGAACCGAAATTCTCGCCAGAAGCAGGAGCGAACGGCTGGCAGATCAGTAACCTTCCGGTATTGACATTGGCGCCCTATCTCGCATCAGTAGAAATGTTTGCCGAAATCGGAATGGATGCCCTGATTGAAAAAAGAGACAAGATTACCTCGTATCTCGAATTTATCCTAAAAGAAATAGACAAAGAGGTCAGCAGCACTTTTGAGATCATCACGCCTGAAAACCCTGCAGAGAGAGCATCGCAGTTATCCGTATTCTTACACGGAGAAGGCCGTTCGTTATTTGACTACCTTATGAAAAACGGAGTCATAACAGACTGGAGAGAGCCGAATGTAATCCGATTGGCTCCAGTGCCATTATACTGTTCTTTCGAAGATATGTATGAATTCGGACAGATTTTAAAAGAAGGAATCCAGTCACACAAGTAATAGATAGAAAATTCGTTGCAGTTAGCGCTACTTCGCCAATTGCACGCCCAAAATATACATCATGACAAAAGAACAAATAATTAAAAACTTTGACCCGAGCCAGCCAGGCTTGGCAGACGCAAGCATTTTCGGCCTTCCTTTTTCGGCAGAAGATAGCGAAATCATTATCATTCCGGTGCCTTGGGAAGTAACCGTAAGTTATGGAGCAGGCGCATCAGAAGGTCCAGAAGCGATTCTTGATGCCTCTTTCCAAGTAGATTTGCACCATCAAGAATTTCCGGAATTATGGAAGCTCGGCATCTATCTTGACCAGAATGAACAGACAGAGAAATGGGCCGCAGATAGCGCCAAATACAAAGGATTGGCACAGCCGATTATCGAAGCTTTGGAAAACGGAGAAGTTATCGAGAGCCTGCCGGCACTGCAGTCGGATTTAGACAAGATAAACAAAGTCTGCAAAGACCTTAAGGACGAAGTAAAAGAACGCGTGCTTTATTGGACAAAAAAAGGCAAAAAAGTAGCGCTTTTGGGCGGCGACCACTCTACACCTTTAGGATATTATGAAGCTTTGGCTTCACAGCACAATGAATTCGGACTGCTGCACCTTGATGCCCACATGGACTTACGGATTGCCTACGAAGGATTTAAATATTCTCACGCTTCCATCATGTATAATGCCTTGCAGTTGCCGCAGATTACCAAAATCGTGCAAGTTGGTATCCGCGATTTCTGCCAGCAAGAAGTAGAAACGGCTTTCGAGCAAGGAAACAGAGTCTTGGTACATACTGATATGGATTTGAAAGCAGAAGCCTATGTCGGAAAGACATGGGAACAGCAATGCGACGCTATCATTGCCACGCTGCCACAAAAAGTAGCCATCAGCTTTGATATCGACGGAATGTATCCTTGGTACTGTCCCAATACGGGTACTCCTGTACCGGGCGGATTCTCTTTTGAACAAGCCGCTTATCTTTTGAGCAAGCTAGGCGAAAGCGGTAAAGAAATCATAGGTTTCGATTTAGTAGAAGTAGCGCCAGGTGATGATGATTGGGACGGAAACGTAGGCGCGCGCATGCTTTTCCACATGTGCGGCGTTTTGGCCAAGAACAACGGCTTGAACGTTGGGCAAAAAATCAAATTCAATAGGCAGTAATCTTCCTAAAATAAAAAAAGCAATGGGCCTCAAAGGGCCCATTGCTGTTTAATAAGCATTAGCAATAAAAGGTGCTTTTCTGATAAAAGTGCTATCCGATAGCTGGTCTATAAGAAAATGGGCCAGATTGGTAGCGCTGATCTTGTCACCCGGACAATCTTCTAAGCTTACGTTTATCGGACTCCTTTCTTCAGTCTGTTCGATCTGCGGTAACCGTACCAAGGTCCAGTCAATTTCGCTGACCGCCAACATTTCATACTCCAGCTGCTTGTTGGCTGTCGAGACCGGAAAGTTTTGGTACATCCAGTCGGTTGCAAAAGCCGTCTTTTCTCCTTTTTTATCCAAAGGAGTATTCACGTTCAGTCCCGTCGTTACGATATAACGATGGGCGCCTTTTTCCTTCATGGCTCGAATGATGGTATCTGTAGCCTTGCTGAAAAGCGTCGGTTCGCTTGGCGGAATTCCGAGTCCTAATGTGCTTAGTACCGCTTCGCATCCTTCTAGCAGCTGGCAGACAGCGTTATAGTTTGTTACGTCTCCCTCGATAATTTCTACAAGAGGATTGCTGGTCTTAAAATGAGCAAGGTTTCTTAGGAGAAGCTTAAACGGAATGCCTTGATGGAGTAATGTACTGACAAGGTATTTGCCAGATTTTCCGGTGCCGCCGATCACGGCAATTTTTATATTGTGTTTCATTTTGTTCTTTATAAAATTATTGAAAATAGTATCTTAGTCCTGATGTATCTGATACAGACAAACAAGACAAGCAGCAGCCTATGGCTTTTGCAGAAACGATTTATTATTTTATAAAGAGATTTTGATGTGGTAAATGTAGGAACTTATACCAACAATTCAAAAAACTTTTCGGCAATAGAAAATACAAGTCATGGAAAATCAAGAAGATGCCATCAAGTCGGTGGCAATAGTGAATAAGTTAGCAATCGGAAGCTTGTTTGAAAAAACGATAACGGTCGAAAGAAACCAATTGGTGAAGACAGGCGGCAGTACCGATACTAACATCTATTTTGTTCAAGACGGCAGCCTTCGAATTTTTGTCACAGACGGAGAGGAGGAACGCGTTATCCGTTTCGGCTACCAAAACAACATCATCGTTGCGCTCGATTCTTTTCTCACCGAAAAACCTTCAGATTTCTATATACAAGCCATCAAAAAGACAACCTTAAAGATCATCTCTAAAAAAACATTCATGGACTTCATCAGCAAAGAACCTGAAAATCTTACGCTTTGGGCCGAAATCCTTGAAGACCTTGTCCTGCAGCAGATCGAAAGAGAAAAAGACCTGCTGACGCATTCGCCAAAAGAACGTTACGAAAGAGTACTAAAACGCAGTCCGCAGCTCTTTCAAGAAATACCCAACAAGCACATTGCAAATTACCTTCGCATGACGCCAGAGACATTATCGAGGCTTAAAAAATCTTGAGTTCGATCAAGAATTCCTAAACCAAGGCTGCGGAACTTTGCAGAAAAAAATATGAAAATAAAAACACAGCAGCTCCTGCAAGAACTTACGACCCAAGTACAAGAGCATCTAGCGTATGCAACGTCGCTTCTCGCGCAAACAGACGAAGAACTCAACAATAGGATAGCGCCAGATAGCTGGAGCGCCCTAGAATGTATCGAACATCTCAATCGTTATGGCAATTTCTACTTGCCCGAAATCGAAAGGCGAATCCATCAATCGCAATCGAAACCCGAGTCCGAATTCAAGAGCGGATGGCTGGGCAATTATTTTGCAGAGAGCATGCGTCCGAAAGCAAAGCTCAATAAAATGAAGACTTTTGCCAAAATGGATCCTATTTATAGCAAGCTCGATAAGTCGGTTTTAGACACTTTTATCAAGCAGCAGCAACAGCTTTTAGGATTGTTGGAGAAGTCGGGGAGTATCAGCCTGAACAAGACAAAAACCAGCATCAGCATCACAAAACTCATCCGACTAAAATTAGGAGATACCTTTAGATTCCTCATTTATCATAACGAAAGGCACATACAGCAGGCAAAAAGAGCCATCGAAAATACTCGTGCTTAAAAAGATATAGTTATTTGGAATTCAGACTCTTAAATAGATAACGGCAGACGTTCAAAACAAAAAATACTTTCCGTATCTTTATGATAAGAATCAATGGCACAGAGTTTGCAAACCCCTTGCCGACCTTGTGATTTCACGCAAGGCAGTAAAATAACAGCTATATGAATACTTTTAAAAGCACAGAAAAGATGAAAACAATCTTCAACCTAAAAACAGCCGTTTTGCTAATCGGCCTTGTTTTTTTTGCAACCAATTCGAACGCAAAAACCATCCGAATGACAATCAAAGAAGAATTGGCCAGCTGCACAGGAGTAGCACCGCAAAGCTGCTTTCAGGTCAAATATAAAAAAAGCAAAGACTGGGAACTGTTCTACAGCCAGATTGAAGGATTCGATTATACGCCAGGTTACAGGTATGTGATAGATGTCATCCAAACCAAAAGAAAAAATGTTCCTGCCGATGCCAGCAGCTACACCTACAAGCTCAAAAGAGTCGTAGAAAAAAAACAGATTGGGGAAAAAGGAGCAGATGCGTGGACCTTTATCACCAAACACAAATGGAAAGTCATCCAGATCAATGGTGCAGAACCGTCAGACACTTCAGCCTATGTTACTTTTCCGGCTGATATGAAAACGATGAACGGCTTTGGAGGCTGCAACAGGATTTTCGGAGGCTATGAACTCAAAGAAAACACCATAAAGTTTAAAGGAATTGCAAGTACGTTGATGGCCTGTGCAGACGAGAACAAAAACAAGCTCGAAAGCACTTTGTTAAAGATGCTAACGGACAATACGTTTACGTATGATGTGGCAGACCAGACGCTGAACTTTTATCAAGATAACAAGTTGGTATTGATGTTTGGAAAAGCGCCTTTAGACTAATAGTTTGTAAAGAAAATAAAGTATCTCCTATAGCTCACGGTAGTTATAGGAGATTTTTTTATGGGATATTGTTTTTATTTTGTAGAAGTATGAAAACATATACCTTATCTTAGGATAATTTTATCAAACAAAATACCAGTTCGTCATAATAAATTTCGTTCTCCAGACTGTAAAACACTCAGTTCATTCAAATTTCGTTTATTATTACATTTTTCAGTAACTTGCCGCTACTACGATTGTTGTTGGTAATTTAAATAAGCGTCTTTCTAATATGAAAACAATAAAAATTATTTTTCTGTTTATAGTATTTTTTTTCAATATCCCAAAGTCATCAGCCGAAACTTGGAGTGAGCCATGGCAAAAAGAAATAATTCAGAAAGCCGATTACTTTATATTAGGTAAGGTTTTAAGTATTGATGAAGAGAAAGGAGCTGAGATTGAAGTCATAAAAACATTCGGAGAAAAACTTCCAAACAAAATACACATTGATGGATTTTCATTGCTGCAATTAATGAGTTCGTCAGGACATGGTGTTCATTTAGACTTTGAAAAAGATCAGATGCTCTATTTATTGTTAACGAAAGGCGATAATGGAAATTACTTGATCCCAACTCCGACATCTGGATTTGCTATTTTAGATAAAAACAATAACGTCATGGCCACATACAGGATCAGTTTTCATCAAGCTTTAGTCCCTAAAGATATTTATGAAAAAACTTATCAGGAAATTTGGAATTATTATAAGAAAGGTTCCTATGACAAAAAAATAATTTCAAGTTTTGTTGAGGAACAGTTAGGCAAGAAGCCAGCTGGTTTTGAAGAAACCGAAATAGAAACATTTTTTTTACAACACGTCGCTTTAGAAACAGCATACCTCTTAGATATGGAAATCACATTAGCCAAATTAAGGCCATTTATTAGTATTGAAAATTTCCATTCGAGAGTCTCTGCTTTGCAAGCATTATCTCATACGAAAGAAAAAATCGCAAAAGATTATTTATTTGAATATATATCTGATTCAAAAAATAGTGATTTTGAAAAGGTAATTGCAATTTGGGCTCTAGCTAAGTGCGGAAAAGAAGAATACAAACAAAAGTTGAAGAATATAGTAAGCAATTTGTCTGACAATGAAGATGTCGGATTTGGCCTAAATATTATGGATCCGAGAATTGCAACCTATTTTCCAACACCTAAAGGTGCTGTAGAAAGCTTGTAAAGCTACTGTAATAATAGGCAGCAGGCTTCCAACATGGATGACATCAAAGAAAAACCGAGAAATGGTTTTGAAAACACTTAAAGAATTAAAAGAAAAAAAAATAATAATATGGCGCGGATTTCCAATCCGTGCCCTCAAACAAACAAATCCAAACCACAAACAATAACAAAACCCTTTCCTCAACAAAGGGTTTTTATTTGCATCTTTCCCAAATCCAAAATCTACCCTCCTAAATCCAAAATCTGCCCTCACAAATTTTATGCTCATTTACGTAAAGTTAATTATATTTAGTGGCGCAATTACATAACACATGCCAACACTAAAACGTATAAGAGAACAGCAAAACCTAACCCAAGAAGAACTTTCCGAAAAATCCGGAATTTCCGTTAGGACGATACAGCGAATCGAAGCCGGAACATTACCTAAAGGCTATACGCTCAAAACCCTTGCAAAAGTTTTAGAAATCCCAGAAAGCGAATTGCTGGACAAAAAGACAAAAACAGAAACAATTGGCGACGAAAAAGCAGAAACCAAACAAGAATCGGTTGCAATCGACTATTCAAAAATCAAGCTGGTCAATCTTTCCTCTCTGCTATTTGTCGTGCTGCCGCCCTTAAATATTTTGGTGCCGCTTCTTTTGGCCAGCACTTTAAAGCAGAAAAAACCGCTGGTAAAACAGATTGTTTCCGTCCAGATTCTTTGGACGATTTTAGCGCCTATTGTTTTTATGCTCGGCATCTTTCTAAAACTCGGAGGCAAGTTTACTTTAGGGTTGATGATCTGCATCGTACTGTCAAACCTGTTTATCATCCTGCGCAATGCGGCCGAAATCGACAGGCACCAAAAACTCTATTTTAAGCTGAAATTCAATATCCTATAAGCCTTTCGGGTATTTGTCGGGTTTTTGACGGGTTGATTTTAGGCGCCTATAGCAGTAAAAACCAATCTTTGCCAAAAACTTTAGCAATGACACGATTCCTTTATTTTTTATTCCTTTTCCTATTTGCTTTGCCGCAAAAGAGCCAAGCGCAGGTCGAAAAAACAAGCGAGCTCTATAAGACCATTATGTCCAAAGACAGCCTGCTGTTTAATATTGGCTTCAATACCTGCGACATCTCTCAGTTCGAAACCCTGATGAGCGAAAACTTAGAATTTTATCACGACATAGGCGGCAGGTCCGACAAAAAGAAATTCCTTAAAGACTTTAAATCTGGCCTATGCGCCGATCCCAAAAACTTTCAGGCCCTAAGAGAACTGCTGCCCCAAAGCACAGAAATCTATGCCCTTTATGACAGAGAGAATCAAGGCAAGATATACGGAGCGCTCCAGATAGGCGTGCATCAGTTTTTTGAAAAACAACCCTCACAGCCCGAAAAGTTTGGCAGTTCGGCAAAATTCAGCCATCTCTGGCTTTTAGAGAATGGCGAATGGAAACTGTCCAGATCCTACAGCTATGAACATGTCAACAAGCAATTGCTGACATCAGAAGCACCTGCCTTCGACAACGATGCCGCGATCGAAAAGTGGCTCAAGGAAAACAAGGTACCCGCGCTTGGCCTCGGAATAATCGAAAACGGAAAGCTCAAGCAGGTAAAAGCCTTTGGCGAAATCAGGGCAGGCGTTGCCGCTCCCTACAATACGATTTTTAATGTGGCTTCCGTAACCAAACCCGTAACGGCCATGGTCGCATTGCGATTGGCCAGCCAAGGGAAATGGGACTTAGACAAGCCTGTCTACCATTACTGGACCGATCCTGATATTGCCAAAGACCCAAGACACAAACAAATCACCACCCGACTCCTCTTGAGTCATCAAGCCGGCTTCCCGAATTGGCGCTTGGCCAATGCCGACAAAAAATTAAGTTTTCTGTCCGACCCCGGAACCCAATACCAATATTCAGGCGAAGGATACGAATACCTCCGCAAAGCCTTAGAAAACAAGTTTCATAAAACCTTGCAGCAATTAGCATCCGAACTGATTTTCCAGCCGCTAAAAATAAACGAAACCAGCTACGTTTGGACTAAAAATACCGACGCGTCACGATACGCCACCGGCTATGACAAAGAGCTAAAGCCGTATGAGATAGAAAAGAATACCACACCCAACGCAGCGGACAACCTGTTGACGACTATCGAAGAGTATGGCCAATTGCTTACCGCTATAATGGACGGAACGTTGTTGCCTGAAAATATTTTTAAAGAAATGGTTACTCCGCAGGTTGCAAGCGAAAAAGGCAAGCACTTTGGTCTAGGGTTCGAAATCTACGATCTGGGCCATGGCGACTATGCTCTTGCGCATGGAGGAGCCGATCTAGGCGTCAGGGCTATCGTATTTATCTTGCCGAAAACAAAACAAGGCCTGCTGATTTTTACGAACTCCGATATAGGAGGCAGCTTATACGAAGCTTTGGTAAAACACTATCTTGGCAAATCTGGAGAAACGATTGTGAATATTGAGACGAAGTGAAATCATCATTAAACAAGTTTATTCTTTTTACAAATACGCCCATTCACAAAACCTTTCCTAAAGAAAGGTTTTTTTCTGCTTGAAAAGAAATGCAATTATATTTTTCATAACTTCGTTTTGGGTTGAGAACAGTAATATCTTAAAATTTCAAACAAAATGCTAAGTACCTTCGATATAGTAGCTAAAGCATTAAGGGTACGATTTTTTAAAACAAGAGTTCTCTGTAAACTAAAACTAAAAAATGAGTAGAAACTTTAAAATAATTATAATAGCAGTTTTGGCGCTATTAGTCTTGTATTTTGCTATAGTGCAAACAGGAGCTTTCAGGATGTTTAGGAATTCGACCACCTCAAATGAGCCCAATTTGAAGCTCAACACAATAATGTTTACTTCTAGCCTCATCACTCCAGAAATAGGTGACTTTGTTGCTTATGATTATGAGAATGATATTGTTGGAAAACAGACTAGGATTCACAGATTGTGCGCAAAAGCTAAAGATACCCTACAGATTATTGAAGGTATAGTGTATGTCAATAAAATTAATATCGATAAAGGAATTGACCACGTACATCTGTATCAAACAACGCAGACAGAATATGCCAAGATTAAATCAGAAGAAAATATTTCTGACGAATATTATGCTTTTGTAATTGCAGAATATGATGTGAAAGCAATGCTCCCTGACTCAGTTGCAAAAAAATATGGTTTGGCTTCTAAAATAATCATCGAAGAAGAGAGTACTATTGATAGCGTGATTCGGGAAGTATATAAGGCAGACTGGAATAAAGATAATTTTGGGCCAGTTGTTGTTCCGGAAGGCAAAATATTTGTCCTTGGAGATAATAGAGATAATTCTGAAGATTCAAGGTATTTAGGATTTATAAATGAAACTGCAATTATAGGTGTCGCGTTAAAAAACTAAAAACTAAATCAGGGCTTTCAAATGATTAAACCAATAATAAAATTGCTTTCCGACTTTATAACTCCACTGCCATTGGAGTTTTTTGTTTTATAGCTTTTTTATTGACGCCTTTTTTAACATATCGGCATCCATTTTTAACTTATCAGGACTTCTCATTAACTTATCGGCACATCTTTTTAACTTATTGCGGCATTTAAAGTTCTTATTGGCACTACTCAAGTTCTTATTGATACATCTTATCTTCTTATTGGCACTGCTTAACTTCTTATTGGCATATCTTAAGTTCTTATTGGCATTGCTCAAGTTCTTATTGACACATCTTATCTTCTTATTGGCATTACTCAAGTTCTTATTACTACATCTTAAGTTCTTATTGGTACCCCTCTTTAACTTTTCAGCGTTCTCAATTTCCTGATCTTGCTTTCTTGTTCTCTGCTTTAGGGATGCTTTTTTATAAACAGCAAGCCTTATTGGGATTTCGTCGCTGTTTTTGTAGAAAGTCCCTGTTTGATTTTAATAGGAGAGTTTCGAAAACAGCTGCAAACTACACTTGGGGCAGCACCGTCGTTATTTTAAAACTAAAAAAACAGCAATTGGTTGTATCATTTTTGTATTATAACCTATTGTAAAGTAATGGGTTGTGTTTTTTTTTGAGGAAAAACGTAATTCACTCCTTTTTTTGGAACCGATGCGAAAAAAAATAAAAAAAATTTAGTCCCAAGAAAAGAACCAGCAGAAAAGATAAAAATCTAAAGAAAGACGGGCGTTGCTGCCGGTCTTTTTTTGCTTTTAAAGCCTAAAAAAAGAACACCAATAGCCCTTATTTTTAGAAAAAAACAGCACGATGGGGAAAATCGTAAGGATACGGTTTTTAGCTATTGTAAATTCGGTAAACCTATTGAAGTTTAAATAGTTGCATGTTTTAAACGGTTATATACGGAGCTACCACCTCCACATAACAGTATGGCACACTTATTAAACATACCCACTTTTCTACAGATGAATTTAAAGTCTATTCATCCGCCATGAACTATGGCCGGATTTAGCATGCCTAAACAATTATTAATCTAAACTATGAAATCATGAATAATAAAATTTACATACTACTACTCGCATTTTTCTTGGGCGCTGTTGGAATGAATGCCCAAAACGGCTATTTTTATTATTATAAAGACCAAAAAATTGCCCTCAATCTAGATCGGAAATTCCTGAACATAAATACTTCAGAAGATTTTCAGAAATCCTCCCTCGACGGATTAAAATTTAAAGATATTACGTTGCAAGACGACAGTTCTACCGGAGAGCGCCAAAAGTTTGGAAAGCTGGAATTCCAGTCGGAACCATCAAGCGCCGACTTTGACAAGGCCATAAGCGACCTAAGAAAGATTAAAGGCATCAAAAGCGTTTCCCTCTTTTTTAAAAGACCGCAGGCAGCGTCTATCGGAACATCCAGCCTTTTTTATGTCAAGCTGAAAGAAGATAGAGGTTTTGAACTGCTTAAAAAAACCGCTTCCGAAAACAAAGTGAAGATCGTAGAGCAGATTCAAGGAATGCCTTTATGGTATATCTTGGCAGTAGAACCAGACAACCAAAGCACTTCGCTGCAAATGTCCAACCTGTTTTATGAAACTGGACAGTTTGCCGACATCGATCCTGCCTTTATGTTTAATTTCAGGTCGGTTTGTACCAACGATACCAACTTTGGAAGTCTTTGGGGACTTAGCAACAGCGCCAATCCGAACATCGATATCAATGCCTGCCAGGCTTGGACGATTACACAAGGAAGCGGCGTGAATGTAGCCATCCTTGACCAAGGAATCTACAAGACACACAACGACTTGGCTGCCAATATCTCGCCTTTGAGCTTTGATGCGCAGAGCGGTACCAGCCCTAGTGTTTTTATTTCAGGCAACAATCACGGTACCCACGTAGCAGGAACCGTTGGAGCCGTAAAAGACAACAACCTTCAGGTAGTTGGAGTAGCGCCACAATCGAAATTGATGTCGGTGAGCCACTCGTTAGGATTGGTTCCTAATGTCTCTGCACAGCTTGCTTCCGGAATCAATTGGGCCGTAGCCAATGGAGCCGATGTCATCAATAACTCTTGGGGAGACCAAGGAGGAGTTTATTATGCTCAGCTGTATAGCGCCGCCCTAGAAAGCGCCATCCTTAATGCGCTGGCAAACGGAAGAGGAGGCAAAGGAACAGTAGTTGTTTTTGCGGCAGGAAACTTTGGAAGCGGCGGTCCGGTAATGGACTACCCAGGTACTTTTACAGACAATATCTTGACCGTAGGTTCGATTACCTCTACAGGAGCGCGTTCTAGCTTTTCGGGCTACGGAACCAAGCTTGACGTAGTAGCGCCAGGAAGCAATATTCTTTCTACCATCCCAACCAACAGTACAGGGTCTATGAACGGTACGTCTATGGCAAGTCCGCACGTAACGGGACTGGTAGCCTTGATTCTTTCTGTGAATCCATGTCTTACCGGACAACAAGTACGAGATATCATTGAAGGCACTTCTCAAAAAATTCCAGGCTTTAGCTATTCTACCACAGCAGGAAGAACCAACGGAACATGGAACAACCAAGCAGGCTATGGACTTATAGATGCTTATGCTGCGGTATTGCGTGCACAACAAATGTACTCGCCAACCGTAGACCTCTATGTGAAAGACACTCCTGCAGATCTAGGAATCGAGCCGAATACTATTTCGCCATACATGTGGGCCAGTGAAGACATCTGGGTACGAAACTATAATGACAGTGGTCTGGTGCACCAAAATCCAGATTACAGCCCTACGAATCCTAACTACGTACGCGTACGCGTAAGAAACAAAAGCTGCGTTGCCTCTTTAGGAAACGAAAAGCTGAAACTTTATTGGGCTAAAGCCGGTACTTCATTGAATTGGCCGATGAGCTGGAACGGAACCTACTATGTAGGCGGCGTGCTCATGGGCAAACAAATAGGAGCATTGGCAGGAATTACGATTCCGGTACTCCAGCCGGGACAAGAAGTTATTCTGACGTTTGCATGGAACGTTCCAAATCCTGCCGATTACGCGCCGATCAATCCAGAGCCGTGGCATTTCTGTCTGCTGACCCGAATTGAAGCCGCCAGCGATCCGATGACATTTCCAGAAACAGCAGACCTTAATCTCAATGTCAAGAACAACAACAATATTGCGTGGAAAAACGTTACGGTTGTCGATGTGCTTGCTAACGGAAGCGTCGGAGGTGTTGTTGGAGTAGGAAATCCTGTGAAAGTTGCTAAGAAATACTTCTTAGAATTTGTAGCCGAAGACATCCCAGATGTAAGGCCGATTTTTGAACAAGCCCAAATAACAGTCAAAATGGACGAAAGGTTGTACCGAGCTTGGGAGCGAGGAGGAGCTGTAGGTCGAGGATTAGTGGAAGGAAGAGACAGGATGTCAAGAATTGTCAGGGCAAACAATGCTACCCTGAACAATATCGTCTTTGAGCCTAACGAATTAGGAACGATCAACCTGACATTTGCTTTCTTAAACGATGATATGACTCCGCAGCAGTTTGTCTACAATATCGTGCAGAGAGATGCTGAAACAGGCGCTGTTGTAGGAGGCGAAACCTATCTAGTCAACAAAGGCGAAACCCGCGGCAGAAGACTTGTTGCCGATGCTGGTAACGATAAAAAAGCCGACAGAGACGAAGTCATTACGCTAAGCGCAGCACAGCTGAACGAAGCTGTAGTCTATAACTGGTACGATACCGAAGGCAACATGATATACCAAGGAAAAGACTTTACAGTATCTGTTGAGATGGCTAAAAAATACAAGCTAGAAGTTGTAGCATTGGCAGACGGGCTTAAAGATTATGCCGAAGTTGAGGTAACGATGAATCCAAGCTCTTTAGGAGGCATTGCACCTAACCCTGCTAAAAACAATGTTACGGTATCCTATAAGCTTAATGATGTCGGCTCAGCCTACTTGACCATTATTGGAAGCTATGGTGCTAACAGAGCCTCGAACAACTACATCCTAGATGTGAAAAATTCAGAAATTAATATCGATGTCACGAATTACCCAAGCGGCCTGTATACGGTAGCCTTGGTATGCAATGGCAAGATAGTCGATACTAAGAAACTGATTAAGAAATAAAGAATTTTAAAACCCGTGCCCAGCACGGGTTTTTTATTAAATTTATGTCTATCATTTTAAAAATCAGGCCTATGAAAATGTTTGCACTACTACTAACCGTTCTGCTTCAAGGCTGCAGCAGTGATGGTAACCAAGAGTCGCGTGTTATTGATGCGGTGCTGATTGGAAAAGGCAATCTCTACGGCAATGGCGATGAAAATATCCCAAGACAGAATGTGGTCATCTACAATCCAGCCGATTGGAACCTTCTGATGCAAAAGATGGATACTCGAAATCCTGTCTCGAATAGTTTTTCAGAAACCAATATCGATTTTAACGCTTTCCAAATCATCGCTGTCTTTGATGAAATTAAAGGCAACGGAGGGCATACCATAGACATTACACAAGTTACAGAAAATGAGGCCACGATTGTTGTAACCCTACAGAATCTAAATACGGGCGGAGGAACATCGGTAATGACACAGCCTTTTCATATCGTCAAGATTCCAAAATCAAAAAAGCCCGTTGTTTTTAGATAATACGTTGCCATAAAGACATACCTTTGGCGGGATGAATAAATCACAATCAGCATATTACAAAAGCCTGCTGCTAAAAACACTACTGGCACTAACCCTGTTGCTTGGCGTTTCCTATGGTTCCGGTTCTGTAAATCTCGAAAAGCAACCGTTTCATTCCGAAACCTCTTTTTTAAAAAGCAACAGTTTTAAGAAAAAAAACATTTCTTATAAAAGAGCTCTTGAGCTCGGCACTTTCGATAACGAAGAAAGCAAGCCCCTTTATTCGTTACATTTCATTACCTTTCACAATACAGCAGCTAAAGTAAAATGGGTCGAAAAACACAGACACTATTGCTCTTTCAAATCAAAGATGCAATTCTTTAGTCCGCAAGCCATTTCCAGAAATTCAGGAGAAGATACTCCTATTTCATAATTCGCTAGACCTCTCTAGGTCCAATCTCTTTAAATTTTTTAATTGACAAAGCTGTTGCTGCTATTGCAATGGCTCAAAGACACGCGTAAATTATGAAAAGTTTCAAAAAAAAGCTGCGGCTTTTGGCCTATGCCATGCTGATTCTTTTGGCCTCGATGGCGGCTGGTATCGGCGGAGCTCCACTTCCGAGGCAAGGCAGGAAAGAAGAACGCTATGATATAAAAATAGAAATGATAGATTCGAAAGAAGAAGAAACCGAATCTGAAGAAATAGAAGTTAAAAAATAAAAAGCCTGCAGCACTAGTGCTGCAGGCTTTTAGGTTTGGGAGATCAGATTGCTTATTTTTTTGCCAGTTTGATAGCATTTAGCCTTCTTCCGTCAATTTCAGGAACCAGCATATAGATACCTTGTTGCCATGCACCAGTTTCGATGCTGATTGTTTGTCCGGCATCATTTGAAGCATAGCTTTTGTTGAAGACTTCTCTTCCATCTATAGAATAGATGCGCAATACGGTGCTCGTATTTCCGGCTTCGTTTAGCTTTAAATTCAATGCCTCATTGAAGGGATTGCCTAGGACTGAAATTCTCTTTGTAAAAAGAAAATCTTGAGTGTTCAGGTCAAATCCTGTAGTGAAAATAATCTGCCAAGCATTAAGGCTTCCGGTATCTTCTTCACCATTATCATACAAAGTCATCGTCCAATCACCATTGACAGCCACGCCGTTCAAAAAGGTAGTCAGGTTGCACAGCGGAATATCTGTTGGGTAACTTGAAGTTCCTCCAGTAGGAGCATAAGCGCCGGCTGGAATACTTTGTGTTGCGCCAGGCGTAACCACATTGATGGTTGTAGTATTGGCGGCGTTAAAGCCCAATACGTTTCCTGTAGCAAAATCAGAACTGTCACCACAGCTGGTATCGGTAGCGGCTCCAAGTCTTTTGATTAAGGCACACGATCCTCCCGCGGGAGTTCCGAGCTCGGCCACGACATCGCCTAGCCAAGTATGAGCCAAATCGAGATTAATTGTAACCTTTGTAGGATCTGTAATTGTTGCCGTAATAGGAACATTAAGAGAGACTGAGACGCTTCCTGCTGAATTTCCTGAGCCGCAGCTAGTTCCTGTTCCATCAGGAATCGGCGTTACCGTGTTAAACGTGTACGTCTGCGCATTTGCAATACCGCAGAATAATAAAAACAATAAAGGTAGTTTTGTTTTCATAAATAGAATATTTAAAATTAATAATAAAACTCATACAGTGGTAGTTCTGTAATCGGGGGTAATTTTATATTACACAGAATTGTGGCTCTTCTGCGGTTAAATATTTATTTTAAGAAATTACGATAAAGATAATGTAATTAATTTAAAATTAACAAATTACATAAATTAAATTCTGTTTATTTGTTATTTATGGGTATTGTTTTCAATAAAGATGTCTAAAGATTAAATAAAAAATTATTTTTATAACAATTGTTATCATATTTCCCTAAATTTGATATCTTATAATTACATTCTACTCTTAATGCAAAATCCTTTAAATATTGCAATTGTAGGCTCCGGTCTGGTGGGTTCGCTGTTGGCAATATACCTTAAAAAAGCAGGCCATTCCGTTCACGTGTATGATAGAAGCCCTGATATCAGAAAAATCCAATTTTCCGGACGTTCCATAAATCTTGCAATGTCGCACCGAGGCTGGAAAGCATTAGACGGTGTCGGAGTTGGAGATGCGGTCAGGGCCATTTCAATCCCTATGGACAAAAGAGCAATCCACTTAAAGGATAAGCTGAATTTTCAGCCCTACGGCAAAGAAGGCGAGAGCATCTATTCTATTTCTAGAGGAACTCTGAATCGAAAAATGATTGATTTGGCCGAAGAAGCCGGAGCAGTATTTTTCTTCGAAAAGAAAATTTGGGACGTCACGTTGGCAGATGCCACTTTGCATATTGGAGAGACAGAAAGAGGAGAGTGGGAGTCCGTAAAATATGATATGGTTTTTGGTTCAGACGGAGCTTTTTCTAGGGTTCGCCATAGAATGCAGCGCCAGAGCATGTTTGACTATTCGCAAGAATTTCTTCAGACAGGCTATAAGGAACTTAATATTCCGTCAAATCCAGACGGAACGCACAGACTCGATAAAAATTCCTTCCACATTTGGCCAAAAGGCGACTATATGCTTATCGCGCTTCCTAATCTTGACGGAAGTTTTACATGCACGCTATTTATGCCTTTTGAAGGCGAAAATTCGTTTGCATCGCTCAAAGACAGAAAACAGGTGGAAGACTTTTTTGAAAAAAACCTTCCGGATACTATAGACGTAATTCCAAACCTGGCCGAAGATTTCTTTAAGAATCCGACCAGTACTTTAGTGACCATGAAATGCTTCCCGTGGACGTATAGTGATAAGGTGGCTTTAATCGGCGACGCTTGCCATGCTATCGTTCCGTTTTACGGACAAGGCATGAATGCTGGCTTTGAAGATATTACCGTACTCTATGAATTCATGGAAGAATTCGGAAACGATTGGGAGCGAATCTTTAAAGAATACGAAAAAAGCAGAAAGCCTAATGCGGATGCCATAGCCGAACTGTCTTACAGGAATTTTATGGAAATGAGTTCCAAGACCGCTGATGAAAAATTCCTATTGCAGAAAAAAATAGAAAAATGGTTTTCAGAAAAGCATCCCGATAAATGGCTGCCGATGTACAGCCGTGTGACCTTTAGCTTAGATCCCTATTCACAAGCGTTAGAAGTAGGAGATTTCCAGAACCGTTTGATGGAAGAAGTCCTGAAAATGGACCATATCGAAGAGAAATGGAACAGCGCCGAAGTAGAAGAAAAGATACTAGAATTGCTGGAAAAGAAATAAATACCGCTATAAAATAGAATTGGGATTAAAAGTTATGATAACCTTTAATCCCAATTTTTTTTATATCCTATTTCGATTAGTTTTCTACTTTCTTGGTCACAGGCTTTATCAAGACACGAAGCGTAGAATCGTTGCTGAAATAACTGAAAGCCCAGTTTACGAAAATGGTCAGCTTGTTCTTGACGCTCAAGATCAGCATCAGATGTACAAACATCCAAGTGAACCAAGCAAATCGTCCCTGGAAGCTGAAATTGGGCAGGTCGACTACCGCTTTTCGTTTCCCGATGGTTGCCATAGAGCCTTTATCGTGATATTCGTATTCTTTTCGTGGTTTGTTTTTGGTCTGAAGCTTAAAGTTCTTCGCCAAAACCTTTGCCTGTTCGTTGGCAACTGCAGCCAGCTGAGGATGCCCGTTTACATATTTAGGAGTGGTCATGTAAGCAATGTCTCCAATAGCAAATACATCCTTTAAATGCTCTACCTCGTTAAATCGGTTGACGATGAGTCGGTTTCCTCTCGTGATAGACGCTTCCGGAATGCCTTCAATCTGGTTTCCGGTAACTCCTGCCGCCCAGATAACGTTTTTCGCCTCAATGGTCTCGCCGTTTTTTAGGTTGACGGTTCTTCCGTTGTAATTTTCGACAACGGTACTTGTTTTTACGATAACGCCAAGATCTTCAAGGTATTTTCGAGAAGCTTTTTTTGAATCATCGCTCATTGCATTCAAGACATTAGGAGAGCCTTCTAGAAGATAGACGGTGAGTTTGGAGAAATCTTTATCTGGATAATCTTTCGGAAGGATGTTCTTTTTCATTTCAGACAAAGCTCCGGCCAATTCTACTCCGGTAGGGCCGCCGCCGACAATCACGAAGTTGAGAATATACTGAAGCTCTTTCGGATTTTTTGTAACAACGGCATCTTCAAAAGTCTGGAGTATGCGGTTTCGAAGCTGTATGGCTTCTGGTACAGACTTCATCGGGAAAGCGCAATTTTCGAGATTCTTATTCCCGAAATAATTGGTCTTGCAGCCATAAGCCAAGACAAGGTAGTCGTATGAAAAATCCCCGATGGAGGTTTTCAGGCACTTGTTTTCAGTCTCGACGCTCAAGACGTCTGCGATTCGTATTTTTACGTTTTTGGAACGCTGGAAAACTTTCCGAAGCGGAAAGGAAATACTTGCGGGTTCTAGTCTTGCCGTAGCCACTTGATACATGAGTGGCTGGAATTGATGATAGTTGTTTTTATCGATAAGGTATACTTCGTAGTCGGTATTTTCAAGGTCTTCGGCAAGGGTCAGTCCTGCAAATCCAGCGCCTACAATTATGATTCTTTTTTTGGTTTCCATACGGGTTTCATTTGCACGTAAAGTTACCAAATAATAAGGGCTTACGCTTCTCTATTAACTTTTTCTAAAGAAAAAGCGGGCAGGCAAACAGACAGATATTCGCAAGGCTCGTCAAAAGGATTTGAATATTGCACTCTTGCGTTTTTTTCTATTTTAATGGATTGTCCAGCTTCTAAGATTACGGTTTCGCCTTCAATGATAAATTGCTTTTTGCCTTTTATGATATAGGTGTATTCGTCAAATTCTGGAACTTGGAAAGGCTCGCTCCATTTGGGTGGTGCTATCATGTGCGCGATGGATACTTCGGAGTTTCCATTGGTGGCGTTTCCAAAATGTTCTTCGATTAATTTTCCATCGTCTGTCGGAACGATAAAAGGGGCTTTTTGTAGGGTATATTTTTTCATTATTTTTTAAATATAAAGTAGACGGCCAGTATCAGAAACATGAAACCGATAGCATGATTCCATCTGAAAGTCTCGTTTTTGAAAAAGAGCAGAGAGAAGATCACAAAAATAATAAGCGTGATGACTTCCTGGATGACTTTGAGCTGCATGAGCGAGAACGGACCGCCGTTTCCGTTAAATCCGATCTTGTTGGCCGGAACTTGGAAGCAATATTCAAAAAGAGCCAGTCCCCAGCTTATCAACACAATTGTTATCAGCCCTGCATTTTCGAACCATTTGAGTTCTTTAAACTTTAGATGTCCATACCATGCCAGTGTCATAAAGACATTCGATAAAATGAGCAGTCCGATCGTAATAAAGGCTTTCATCTTATTTCTTGAATATTTTTGTCAGTACTCCAAATACGCCTCGAATAAAAGTAGCACTAGTAAACACTTTGATGATGCTTTTTGTAGTCTGGCTCATCGGCTCGCTTGTTTCCTTTTTTTCTTGTTTTTGTTCTTGCACTTTTTCTTCGGCTTCGGCGGCTTCTTTTTGGATGTCTTGAACTTTTTTGTTCAGCATTTCATAAGCGCTCTCTCGGTCAATCACTTCGTTGTATTTTTTTACCAGTTTAGAGCTGTTGTTGATTTCGCTGATTTCGTTGTCTGTCAACACATCCATGCGGCTCATGGGTGCTCGCATCATGGTTGCGGCAAGAGGCGTTGGGATTCCTTTTTCGTTTAGGGCCGTAACCAAAGCTTCTCCAGTTCCGAGCGATGTCAGTACTTCGTCAGTTTTGTAGTATTCTGAAATTGGATAGTTTTCTGAAGTCATCTTGATGGCCTTTCTATCATTAGCAGTAAAAGCTCTTAGCGCATGCTGGATTTTTAGTCCTAATTGCGCTAAGACAGAACTTGGCACATCCATAGGATTCTGGGTCACGAAATAAAGTCCGATTCCTTTAGAACGGATTAATTTCACAATGCTTTCGATCTGATCTAAAAGTGCTTTGCTGGCTTGGTTAAAAATCAAGTGAGCTTCATCAATAAAAATAACCAATTCAGGCTGTCCAGAGTCGCCTTGTTCAGGCATGGTATTGTATATTTCGGCCAGAAGACTCAGCATGAAAGTGGAGAAAAGCTTCGGCTTGTCTTGGATGTCTGTCAAGCGGATGATGTTCACGTAGCCTTTTCCGTTTTCATCAATCCGCATCAAGTCATTGATGTCGAACGACATTTCGCCAAAGAAAAGATCGGCGCCTTGCTGTTCTAATTCGATAATTTTTCTGAGTATGGTTCCTGTGGTTGAGGTAGAAATTTTTCCGTAGTGTTCTTCGATTTCGGCTTTTCCTTCTTCAGTAATATAATTGATGACCTTTTTGATGTCTTTCAGGTCAAGCAAAGGCATCTGGTTATCGTCACAATATTTAAAAATCACGGCCACGACACCTGCTTGCGTATCATTCAAATCTAAAATCCTAGAGAAAAGCACAGGACCGAATTCAGAAACCGTAGCGCGAAGGTGTACGCCATTCTGTTTGGATAATGTCAACAATTCTACTGGGAATCCAGAAACTTGGTAAGGTATGTTTATTTTTGCATGGCGTTCTGTTATGAAAGGCTGCTCGATACCTGGTTTGGAGATACCGCTGAAATCACCTTTGATGTCCATCATCAATACCGGTATGCCTAGAAGCGACAGTTGCTCTGAAAGCACCTGAATGGTTTTTGTCTTTCCGGTTCCCGTAGCACCGGCAATCAAGCCGTGGCGGTTTAATGTTTTTAAAGGGATTTTTATATGGGCATCTGGCAGCGCTTCTCCATTGAGCATTGCGCCTCCGAGTATAATGCTTTCGCCTTTTGTAGCATATCCTGTGTTAATATGACTGATAAAATCTTCTTTTGAAGCCATGAGCAAAAAATGTTTATGGTGAGTAGAAATGAACGAATGTTACAAATTTAGGATTGTTTTTAATTATTGCCACAAATTAAGCCTTAAATAATTAGGATATAGCTTTAATATCATTGAGTGTAATAAAATTATCATTATTGAGTTATAATTCAGCGCAATAAATCTAGGTTTGTTAAGTATAAAACTTAGGCGTTTTTGGTGATAAAAGCAGATAAGTAGTTTTAAACCAGAGCTCTATCCTTGTTTTTCAAACAAATTATTTTAAATTTCTTATTATTTATTCGTTAAGATTGTAATAATATATAGTTAAGACGGAATAAAAAACTGCATTTTATTTTTTTTTATCCACTAAAAATATAAATTTGTCGTTCTTATAAAATAATCAGGTAAATAATTTTATCTATTACCAAAATTAAATTCTAAAAATTAAAAAACTAAAATTAAAAAAAATGGCACAGGCATCAAACGCAAAGGTTCAAAACAACGCAGGCAGCAAAAGCTCTAACGTATTTGCAGGATTGACTATCGTAATTTGTATTCTTATCGGATATTTGGTATGGGAATTTGTAATGGGTTCTCCTTCAAACTTCCAAAATAGTAACCCAGATGGGCAGCCTTTACAAGGTAACTACCTAGGGATGGTATACAAAGGAGGTTTCATCGTTCCTGTATTGATGGGATTACTATTGATGACAATCGTATTCTCATTCGAAAGATTTTTTGTTATCACTAAAGCGGCTGGAAAAGGAGATGTTGAAAAATTCGTAAAAAGCGTTCAAGGGCAAATCGCAGCTGGAGATATCCAAGGTGCATTAGATGCTTGTGACAAACAACAAGGTTCTGTTGCAAACGTTGTAAAAGCAGGTTTGATTAAATATCAAGAAGTAAAAAGAGAGAACTTTGATACTGAAAAAGCATCAGAAGTAATCCAAAAAGAAATAGAGCAGGCTACTTCATTAGAAATGCCAATGCTTGAGAAAAACTTGACTATCCTTTCTACATTGGTATCTTTGGGTACATTATTAGGATTGATGGGAACTGTATCGGGGATGATTAAAGCGTTCGCTGGATTGGCAACTTCTGGAACTCCAGACCAAGCTGAATTGGCAAACGGTATCTCTGAAGCACTTATCAACACATTGACAGGTATTACGACTTCAGCTCTTGCAGTTGTTGTTTACAACTACTTTACCTCTAAAATTGATACATTGACTTATTTTATCGATGAGGCTGGTTTTACAATCACTCAAGCTTACAGAAGAGCTACAAACCGTGACTAATTAAAATAAGTTTCATAATATATTAAAGCATGAGAAAGAAGGAAGTTTCTCCTTCTTGGCTTTGATTAAAAAATAAATAAACAATGGCTAAAATAAAATTGTCAAAGAAAAGTTCAAGAATTGACATGACTGCGATGTGTGACATGGCATTCCTTCTTCTGTCCTTTTTCATTATGACAGCTACAGCAAAAGTCCCAGAAGCTTTGCCAGTAGATACTCCAGCCTCAACGGTTCAGACTAAATTGCCAGAAGAAAACCTTGCTACCTTGACTATCGGTAAAGAGAAAGTTTTCTTTGGTGTGACAGGAAGAGAAGTGAGATCGGAGACTCTAGGAAGAATGGGAGAGAAATACGGTGTTAAATTCTCAGAAGCAGACAAAAAGAAATTTGCACTTCTTGATGGTTTTGGAGTTGATATCAGACAAATGAAGCAGTTGATTGATATGAAAAATGAGGATAGGATGAGAGAAGGAACTCAACCAGGAGTGCCTTATGATTCTATCAACAATCAGCTAGCTGACTGGGTAAAGATTTCAAGAGAAGTAACTAAAGATTTAGATGGTAAAGATTTAGATATCGCTATTAAAGGTGATGCTAAAGAAGAATATCCGACGGTAAAAAAAGTTTTAGATATTTTGCAAAAACAAAATAAGAATAACTTTTTCTTGGTTACTGGTCTAAGAAGTGATGATTTTTAATAAAATAATATATTCGTAAGAAATGGCAGAATTAAATACGGGCGACGGCGGTGGTAAAAAAGGCGGTGGCAAAGTAAGAAGTAAAAAATCAAATCCTTCGGTTGACTTAACAGCCATGGTGGATTTGGCATTCTTATTGATTACCTTCTTTATATTAACGACCACGTTGTCAAAGCCTCAATCGATGAATTTGGCTATGCCGGATGAACCTAAAATTGATGATCCAGTTCCACCAGAAACTCCAGCTTGGAGAACTTTAACTTTGGTGTTAGGATCTGGAGATAAATTGGTTTGGTATAGCGGAAGAACAGACGGACCACCTCTTGACGGACCTGTTGTATCTGGATACGGTAAAACAGGTGTTAGAGATTTGATCTTGAACAAAAAAGCTGGCGTTGATGCAAAAAATAAAGCAGATGGCGCAGATCTTGAAAAAAGTGGTATTACCATCATCATAAAACCAAGTAAAAAATCAAATTATAAAAATTTGGTTGATATTCTTGACGAGATGGCAATCACTAAAGTGAAAAAATATGCGATTGTTGACATAACAGATGCAGACATTAAGTTTTTGGAAGACAATAAAATTTATTAGTCTGATTCATTAATCTATTAAAAAATTAAAATATGTCAAATTCAAAATTAGACTTATTCGAACAAAGCTGGATTGAGAATGTCTTTGAAGGCAGAAATAAAAGCTATGGAGCGTATGAGTTACGTACAAATAGCGGAAAGAGAACCTTAAAAGCATTGCTTATTGGAGGTCTTATCTTCTTGTTTTTGGTATGCATTCCAATTATTTCTAAATTCATCTCTGACAATATTGCTAAAAAAGACGAAGTTTTAGACGAACAAGTAGTTTTAGTGAATATTCAAGAGCCTGTAAAGAAAGAAGAGATTATTGTTGAGCCGGTTGTTCAAAAACAGACTCAAAGTAACGTAGATATTCAAAAATATGTACCGCCAGTTGTTGTAGACAAGCAGGTCGTAAAAGAAGAAGTTGCTGTTGTTGATGAACTTAAAAAAACAGGTTCAGAAACGGTTAAAGCAAAAGAAGGTGGAGAAGTAGTTCTTGATGGAACAGCAAGCGAAATCAAAGTAGATGCTGAAGTTATAGAGGAAGATCCAAACAAAATTTATACATCTGTACAAGTTTTGCCAGAGTTTCCTGGAGGTATCGCAGGTTTCTATGCTTACGTAAAAAAGAACTATAGAGTTCCTGAAGTAGATGACGATGTTAGCGGTAACGTAATCGTAAACTTCGTTGTTGAAAAAGATGGAAGTCTTACCGATATTAAAGTTGTAAGAGACTTAGGCTACGGAACAGGTAAAGAAGCAATCAGAATGTTGAAATCAGCTCCAAAATGGAAGCCTGGTATCCAAAATGGTAAAGCAGTACGTGTTTCCTATAACCTTCCGATTAAGTTAGTGATTAAATCTAACTAATGAACGTCAGTAGGAATATGGCCAATAAAGATCAGAAATCGCTCATTGAGCGATTTCTTCTCATTTTAGGAATCCTGTTTTTTTTGATGTATTTCGTTTTAGGCGTCGCCATTATTTTTTGGCAAAATATGCCTATTGATATGCCTCAATCCTACAGAGTAGCCTTCGGACTGCTGTTGATTGTATACTCTTTTTTTAGATTCGTACGCTTCTTCAGGAAGAACTAATAATAAAAATGAATTTCTAATTAATTCTGATATGCCAAAATATCTAAGATTCCTATTCTTTTCTTTCGCATTTATAATCGCGATTTTTTTTATTGATTCTTGTGCAGATAAGAAAGCAAAAGGAAACGATACAGTAACTTTCTATGTCGATGAAACAGTCATGCCAATAATGGAAGACCAAGTTTCAGTTTTTCATAGCCAAAGACCCGAAAAGGTAAACTTGGTATCGACAACAGAAGGAGCTATTTTAGATCTTTTGAAGAAAGATTCCACACAATTGGTGGTCATGTCTAGAACATTGACAAAAGGCGAAGAAAGAATTTTTGCAGATAAAGGCATAACACCTAGAATAACACAGATTGCAATTGATGGCATTGCCCTGATTGCAAACAAAAAAGCAAAAGACTCAGTAATTGATTTACAAGACGTAATCGATTTTATGAATGGCAAGCCCGTCGCTTCCATCAAAGGATTGGTATTTGATAATGCAAATTCCAGTACTATTGATGTTTTGAGCAAAAAAGCATCCGTAGCAAAAGTAGATAACAAAAATATTTTTGCTTTAAAATCAAACAACGACGTTATCAAATACATAAGCGAGAATGACGGATATATTGGCGTGATTGGGGTCAATTGGATGACACAGCCCATGCCAGATATGTTGAATTCTACAATCAATGTCAAAGTTTTGGCAGTCAAAAATGTTAAAAGTGAACCCAACTCTTCGGAGTATTATAAGCCTAGTCAGTCCAATCTGGCAGAGGGATTATATCCCTTATCGCGCAAGATTTATATGTTAAATTATGAAGGTGCCGTAGGTTTGGGTATGGGTTTTGCAACTTTTGTTGCAGGAGACGTGGGACAGAGGATAGTTTTGAAATCTGGACTAGCTCCGGTTAGACTAGCTTTACGAGAAGTTAAAGTTAGAAAAGATGTGGAAAATAAATAAAAATTATAAAGAACAGAGAAATGAAAAAAATTAAGTTTATCAGTTTGTCGCTATTCTTTTTTGGAACTGCAGCTTTTGCTCAGGATTTAGACCAAGCCAAAAAAGCAATTGATGCTGAACAATATCAAAAAGCCAAAACAATCCTGAAATCATTAATCGCTTCTAGCCCTGATAAAGGAAAGAATTATTTTCATTTAGGAGAAGTATATCTTGCGTTAGATAATGCTGACTCTGCGAAAATTTATTTTGACAAGGGTATTGTTGCTAAAGATAATGGCAATTTTAACTATATAGGACTTGGAGAAATCAGTCTTGATAAAGGCAATGCTGCCGAAGCTGATGCCAATTTCAATAAAGCGATTGCAAACCTTAAAAAGAAAGACGCTGAAGAGTTTTTATATATTGGTAAAGCCTATATCAACTCTGAAAATCACGATTATAAAAAAGCAATAACTTCATTGAAAAAAGCGATTGCTGTAGACCCAAAATATGCTCAAGCTTTTTTAAGTTTAGGGGATGCTCAGTTTGGTGATGCTGACGTAAACAGTGCTTACAGCTCTTACAGAACAGCTTATGATTTAGACAATTCATTAGTGCGTGCAAAAATGCAATTGGGTGTTATTACTAAAAATGCAAAAGCATTCCCAGAAGCGATTACTGCTTTTAATGAAGTAATAAAATTAAATGCAAATTACGGTCCTGTATATCGTGAATTAGCAGAGACGTATTATTTCTGGAGCACTAGCGATACATCTAAGCGTGAAGAGTATATCAAAAAGGCATTAGAGTATTATGAAAAATACATGAGCTTGACTGATTATTCTCTTGACTCAAGAATGCGTCATGCAGATTTCTTGATTTTGGCAAAAGATTATCAAGCATTGCAAAAAGAAGCACAAGCTATGCAACAATTGGATAAAGTAAATCCTAGAATCTACAGATATTTAGGATATGCTGCATACGAAAACAAAAACTATGATGAAAGTATCAAAGCTTTAAACGATTTCATTGCAAAAGCGGATCCGAAAAGAGTAAGCGGTAGAGATTATCTTTTCTTGGCAAAAGCTAAATTAGGTAAAGCAATTACTGCCGAAGGAACTATAGCTGACAAAGCACAATTCGATAGCGCAATGGTAGATTTGGCTAAAGCTACAGAAATTGATCCTGCGATTGGAGCTGAATTCAGTGACTTAGGAGTTTCATTATACAAGCAAAAATTATATCTAGAATCCGTTAAAGTATTTGAGCCTGCTACAAAAGCACCGAATTCTAAAAATGCACTTCTTGATAATTTCTACCTTGGAAATGCAGTATTGTTCTATGTTGCAAATGACTTGAAAACAGATGCTGAAAGAAATAAGCCTGAAGTACAAGAATTGCTTAAAAAAGCAGACACAGCCTACGGAAATGTAGTAGCTGGTTCTCCAACAACACAAGATGCTCACTTGAACAGAGCTAAAATCAACAGATTCATTGTTGGACAAGAAGCGAAAGACAGCGCCGTTGCTCACTACCAAAAATACATTGAAGTTGTGCATGCAAAAGGTGAAGCTGAATTAGCTAAAGAAAGCGTAAAAGCAGGATTGATTGGAGCTTACTCTTATATCGGTTCTCACTATGCTATCTCTGACAAAGCAAAAGCAAAAGAATATTTTGAAAAAGCTTTGGTTTTAGACCCAAACAGCCAATACATCAAAGAATCTCTTGATGTCTTGAAAAAATAATAGAATAATTTTTAAAAACCGGCAGATTCATCTGCCGGTTTTTTTATGCCTTCTTTTGACTTATGGTAGCTGAATCTTAAACTTTGCCTAAACCCTTGTTTCAAAAATCGGCAATCCAAAATCAAATCCCTATCTTTGCAGACTATTTTAAAGATGATGTTGAAGAAAGAATTACAGACCGCCGTTGAAAAAGGAGAAATGCTTCCCTTGATGGAAGAATTTTATACTATTCAAGGCGAAGGATATCACACTGGAACCGCCGCATACTTTGTCCGTATTGGAGGCTGTGATGTTGGATGCCATTGGTGCGATGTCAAAGAAAGCTGGAATGCCGAAGTACATCCGCCAACAGCAATAGACGCAATTGTAGAGAATGCAAAGAAATATGCCGATACAGTCGTTGTGACAGGAGGAGAGCCATTGACATGGGACATGGGGCCGCTGACGCAAAAACTTAAAGAGAAAAATCTTAGAATCCATATAGAAACTTCCGGTGCTTATCCGCTATCCGGAGACTGGGACTGGATTACGCTTTCTCCAAAGAAAAACAAGCTTCCTACCCAGACTGTTTATGACAATGCAAGCGAACTCAAAGTAATTATCTACAATAAGCATGACTTTATTTTTGCTGAAGAACAAGCAGAAAAAGTAAATAAAAATGCGATTCTTTTCCTGCAACCAGAATGGAGCAAAAAAGAAGCGATGACGCCACTGATTGTGGATTATGTGATGAACAATCCGAAATGGAGAGTTTCGTTGCAGACTCATAAATATTTAAATATTCCTTAAGCCATGAGCACTATCATAAAAAAGGCATGTCTTCTTTTAGTTTTGGTATTTTTATCATTCGATGCTCAGTCTCAAGAATTATTAATGGATACAGAAGATGTATATGGAGCCGAGATTTCAGCATATCCTGAGTTTCCGGGAGGAATGAAAGAGTTCTTTGATTTTTTCAATACCGAATTTAAAGCCCAGAATTCAAAAACAGAAAGTAAAAACCTAGTATCATTCAATGTAGAGCCAGATGGAAGCATAAAAAAGATTAAACTTTTACAGTTTTCAGATGCTGAAACTGCCGTAGAAATCATAAGGGTTATGAAAATGTCGCCCAAATGGAAACCAGCAATGAAGAATGGCAAGGCAGTTAGCGTTGAAATGAAAATCCCGATTGTATTTACATCCCGTCAATAAATCAAACCAACATAAAAACAATAAACCATGAAAAAATTAGTAGTAACATTCGCTTTTGTTTTAGCAACTCAAATTGGATTTGCACAAGATGCGGCTTTTAAAAGCGATGTAAAAAAAGTAATCGAGATGACTGGCGCTACAGCTCAAATTGATGTAGCAAAAAAACAAATTCTCGGAATGATTCCTGAAGCAAAACAAGCAGCATTTCTAAAAGACTTTGAAGCAACGATGCCAGCTTATTTTGATAAGATCGCAGACGCTTACATGAAAGAATACACACATGCAGACGTCAAAGAGATGATAAAATTCTATGAGTCTCCAGTAGGTAAAAAAATTACGGCAAAAGCTGGAGTCTTGACAGAAAAAACAATGGAAGCAGCTCAGGCATGGGGTGTAGAATTGCAAGCTATCATGATGAAATACATGCAGTAACAATTTCTTCTTTAAAAAATCAAAACCCAAATCGTAAATTTGGGTTTTTTTATACCCTAAAAATTATGAAACAGCATTTTCTATTAGATTCCTCTATAACTTTTCTAAATCACGGTTCTTTCGGAGCTTGTCCAAAACCCATATTTGAAGAATATCAAAGATTTCAATCAGAGCTAGAAAACGAGCCCGTCCAGTTTATACAAAAAAAAGCAGGCGGCTATTTGAAAAAAGCAAAAGAAAGACTGTCCAAATACATCGGATGCCAGCCTGAAGATTTCTTTTTTACGCCTAATCCGACAATTGGAATAAACACAATAATGAGAAGCCTGAACCTGCAACCGGGCGATGAAATTCTTTCAACAAATCATGAATACGGCGCAATGGACAGAACTTGGACTTTTTTCTGTCGAAAATCAGGATCCAAATACGTCCGACAGGAAATCTCTTTGCCTATCATTTCAAAAGAGCAAATCTTAGAAGACTTTTGGAAAGGCTATAACGCAAATACAAAAGTGGTTTTTATCAATGAAATCTCTAGTGCAACAGCCTTAATATTTCCTGTCAAGGAAATCTGCAAAAAAGCACAAGAACTCGGACTGATAACAATTGTTGACGGAGCTCATGTTCCTGGACATATCAATTTGAACATACAAGAAATGGATCCTGACTTTTATACCGGAACATTGCACAAATGGATGCTTGCCCCAAAAGGAAGCTCGTTTTTATATGTAAAGAAAGAATTCCAAGACGATATCGATCCATTAGTTGTAAGTTGGGGCTATGATAATGAAACGATTAATGATACCCAATTTTTAGATTACCACGAGTATCAAGGGACAAGAGATATTTCTGCCTTTTTGTGTACGCCTAAAGTAATTGATTTTCTTGAAGACAACAATTGGAAAGAAGTATCCGAAAAATGTAAAAATACGGTTTTAGAGAATTACCAACGTTTCTGCGATTTGCTACATACCCAGCCTTTGTGTCCAGTTTCAAAAGAATTTTTAGGACAGATGGCAAGCATTCCCGTCAAAACGGAAGAACCTTTACAACTAAAAGAGTTGCTTTTTGAGAAATATACCATTGAAATACCTGTCATGCCTCTGAATGGCAATTTTTATATCCGATATTCTATAAATGCTTACAATTCTCAAGAAGATTTGGATAGGCTTTATGACGCTTTAAAAGAAATTATTGCTACGACTGACTTAATCCAGATTTAAAAACTAAGGAGTTAGCCTTGCCAAGTAATCATAATGGTCGCCTTCCAAGGCTAATTCACATTGTAAGCCATTAGCGAAAGCGGCGTTCTGCAAAGTGTTATAGTCGACATAGAGCCAATCAAAAGGTTCCTCTTTTTCGTTTTTGTAGAATACAGTAAATGTAATTTCTCCATAATACTCTCTGTCGGTCGGAATCCATTTGCCGCCGTCCTCATCCTCGTCAAACATATAGATGATATCCGAAGAATCAATAAGTATTTGTCCGTTTGGAGAAAGCAATGATTTCAGCTGAAGCAAGAAGCCAGAAATATTTTGCAATTTCCCACATATTCCTGTACCATTCATCAAAAGCAAAATCGTGTCAAATTTGTTGCCAGGATCGTTCGGATCCATCTTCATTACATCTTGAATCGTTGCATTTTCCAATCCTCTCAAACGACACGCCTCAATCGCATTTGCAGAAATGTCAATAGGAAGAACTTCAAGTTTTTTGTCATTTCGAAGATACAGGCTATGGCTTCCAGCGCCACATCCCACATCCAGTACCTTTCCTTTGGCCATCTTCATAGCTTGTTTTTCAATTTTTGGCATGGCCGAAAAGTCCCGAAACAAATAAGCAACGCTCATTTCGTCGGCTTCAGATATAGAAGTTTCAGTAATCAGATTTTCCGGAGCATTATTGGTCTGGTAATCTAATATGGCTTTTCCAAAAAGGTCTTTCATCGATTTAAGGTTTATGTTTAAAGATAAAGCAGAAAGTGTAACTTTGTCCGCAAATAAATTACGTTGGAACAAATAATCAAAAATCTTCCTAAGCAGGCCAAAGATAAGCATAACGAAAACAAGAAGTATTTCGATAAGCTTAAAAAGAAGGCGCCCAAGAATATCGATTATGTAATGCAGGAATTGCATGATAGAGAATTCAAGAAAACGGATTGCCTAAAGTGTGCTAATTGCTGCAAGACAACAGGGCCACTTTTTACGATTGCCGATATAGAAAGAATTTCAAAACATTTTCGCCAAAAGCCACAACAGTTCATTGACCAGTATTTGCGAATCGATGAAGATAATGATTATGTGCTGCAAAGTGTTCCGTGTACTTTTTTAGATTCGGAAAATTATTGCATGATTTATGATGTACGTCCAAAAGCTTGCCGGGAATTTCCGCATACCGACAGGAAGAAGTTTCAGCAGATTTCAAACCTGACATTGCAAAATGTTGCGATTTGTCCCGCGGCTTATAATATTGTTGAAGAAATGAAAAAAAGAATGCCACTATAAAATATCACTTTATGAAACACAAAAGAAACCTGTTTTATATCTTTTTTGCCTCAGTAGCAATTTCAATTTTACTGGTTTTTGTCAACCAAGGAATAGTCGTAACAAGTCTTTTCGATAAAATAATGGAAGTCACAATAATGGTCGGATTGTTTTTTATCGTTTTTGTTGTGATATACTTTTTGCTATTTATAACCAAATCTGGCGCCAGCAAGATAACAAAGAAGCAAAAAAGAGACCTTACTAAATAAGGTCTCTTTTTTTATACAAAAATATAATCTTCGGGAAGTTCTATCGTTTCGCTGAATCGGCCGCCGATTGCATCAACTACATAATCAATTCCTTGTTTTATGTATTCCAATATTTTCTCGACCCATTCTTTTGCTCTGTGGAATAATTCGATGGCTTTGTCTACGTAATAATCAATCATTTCGAAAAATTCCTGCAGCTTGTCCATATAATCTAAAAGTAATTGCGATGTATTCATGGTGGTAAATTTTATAGGTTTAGCGTCGGCATGTTAAATAGCCACATCTAAAAATACACATTTTTAGGAATATCTCCATTAATAAATTTCATATTTTTTTCTTATTTTTCTGAAATCCTCTAATCCTTTTTCCCAGCTTTTTTTAATCTCAGTTTCCGTCATTCTGGTTTCAATCTGTTCTTGCAGTTTCTTTGTTCCAGCCAGTTTTGTAAAGAAAGGAATAAAGAATTTGGTTTTATCCGATGTTGTCGCATACGCTTTCAAAAGCCATTTCAATTCGATACCTTTTACTCTCGGAGCCTTAGAAAGATCTTCTCCATAGCAAACCTTTCCGTTGTGCAACGGATCTTTCGACCCAAAATTAGGTTTTGGCGTAAAGCTGAAATTGGTTTTTGGCAAGAAAGGAGAACCATAGATTTGGAATTGTTGCTCCGTTCCTCTTCCCAAGCTGACATTTGTGCCTTCAAAAAAGCACAAGCTAGCGTAAAGATTTATTGCTTGGTCGTTCGGAAGATTAGGAGAAGGCTTTACAGGAAGAGGGTAATTCATTTCTTTATTGTAATTCAAGCACGGAATCACGGTCAAGTCACATTGGACGCCATTTTTCAGCCACTTTTCTCCGTTGATCATTTTTCCATACTCGCCGATTGTGAGTCCATGCAATACAGGAATCGGGTGCATTCCTATAAAACTTGAATTTTCTTTTTCTAAGATTGGGCCGTCAATGGTATTTCCATTCGGATTCGGTCGGTCTAAAATCAAGAGCGGAATTTTATTTTCGGCACAAGCTTCCATTACATAATGTAGCGAAGAGATGTAAGTGTAGAATCGGGCACCCACATCCTGCAAGTCAAAAATTAGGATATCAATACCGGCTAATTGTTCCGGTTTTGGTTTTTTGTTGTCTCCATAAAGAGAAATGATTGTAATTCCAGTTTTAGTGTCTTTCCCATCTTTGACCAATTCGCCTGCATCGGCAGTGCCTCGGAAACCATGCTCTGGAGCATAGATTTTTTGGACGTTGATTTTCTTTTCTAGCAAGAAATCGACGAGATGTGTCTTGTTCGATAAAATTCCGGTTTGGTTGGTGACCACACCTACTTTTTTGTCCTTTAGTATAGGAAGGTATTTTTCATAATTGTCTGCTCCCGTTTTTATTTCGGCAATTGTAGTTTGCCCAGACTTGTTAGCCGTATCATGAGCTTTCGGTTTTTCCCTTTTTCCTTTTGCATCAAATGAATTTCCACAGGAAAGAATTGACAAAACCAAGAATAAAACTGTATTTTTGAAAACCGAATTTGATATCATAAAAAATTGAATTTAGAATATTTCATAGCCAAAAGACTGATTGCTGCTAAAAATCATAAAAGTAGTATATCTGCGCCAATTATAAAAATTGCCATTGCCGCTATTGCAATAGGAATGATTATGATGATTGTATCTGTAGCCACAGGAATTGGACTTCAGCAAAAGATACGAGAAAAGGTTGCGGCTTTTAATGGACATATTATTATAACCAATTATGATGACAACCAATCTGAAGTAAGCATCAATCCGATTTCTACCAATCAAGATTTCTACCCTAAATTTAAAAACGTTGAAGGAATCAGCCATATTCAAGCTGTAGCTACAAAGGCAGGAATCATCAGGACGGAAACTTCTTTCGAAGGAATCATATATAAAGGAGTAGGGAAAGATTACCAATGGAAGAATCTGGAAGAATACCTAATCCAAGGAAAACTTCCCGATGTTTCGAAGAAGCTCAATCCTGATGTTTTGATTTCAAAATACCTTGCAGATAGACTTGACTTAAAAGTAGGAGACAAGTTCAATACTTTCTTCATGAAAGAAAATAGCAACCAGCTGCCTAACCTTAGAGTTTTTGTCGTGGCAGGGATTTATAATTCCGGATTTCAAGAATTTGATGCTACCTATATAATAGGAGACATTCGCCACCTGCAACGAATCAATAAATGGAAACCAGATCAAGTTGGCGCTTTTGAAGTCTTTATTGATGATTTTGATAAGATCGAGCAGAAAGGACAAGAAGTGTATGACAATACCCAAAATAGGGAAGATGCTTCGAAGACTCTCGACACCCAAACGATTTCTGAAAAATACTATAATATATTTGAATGGCTGCAGCTGTTCGACTTCAATATAATAGTCATTCTTGTAATTATGGTTATCGTAGCAACAATTAATATGGTTGTTGCATTGCTCGTCTTGATTCTGGAAAGGACACAGATGATCGGAATCCTTAAAGCAATTGGTGCGAGCAATTGGACAGTCCGTAAAATATTTTTGTATAATGCCTTCTATTTAATAATCCGCGGCCTGCTTTGGGGTAATGTTATCGGAATTGGCTTGATTGTTATCCAACAACAGTTCGGTATTGTAAAATTGAATCCAGACAGTTATTATGTAAATGTAGCGCCTGCATACTTAGACTGGCTTTATATTCTTCTATTAAATATAGGGACTCTTATTATTTGTTTGGCGGTTCTTTTGATTCCTTCCTATATAGTAACAAAGATTTCTCCTGTAAAAGCCATGCGTTTCGACTAGTTTTATAAGTAGAAAGTATTTCTTGTAAAATGTTTCTTCAGATTTAAACACAAATTTTGTCAAAAACCATACTTCAAATCAGTTTTCCCGACGTTTTTCATCTTCCTTCGGATGCTTCCTGCCTAATATTTTTACCTTTTCCGCCACAGAATCCGCGGGCCGTTCCGGCTCCTGCCGCCCTTTTCTAAGGAGCGTACGCGCGGCTTCGCCGTTTCCTTCCTGCGGAGCCGAAAAAACTTCCGCTTCCATAAAACTGTGTTCCAGCGCATTGCGAAAAACTTTGAAAAAAAGTATGCTGAAAGTTTGGAAAAGCGGAAAAAGGGGCTACTTTTGCACCCGCAATCAAGCAACGTTCCTACCGAGTACTGAAACAGAAGGCCTGAAAAAAAATCGGAAAAAGATTTGCAGGAAACGGAAAAGGGTCATATCTTTGCCGTCCGCAAAACACCGATCGGAAGAGGCCGGAAGGGCCGGAGAAAAAAAGATTCAAAATTTTTTTCAAAAGTCTTGCAGGTTCGGAAAATAATCGTACTTTTGCACCCGCTTCGAGAGAGGCGAAAGAATAGAAGAACACGTTCATAGACATATTGGATTGACAGCAGTTTCGGCAGCGATGCCGGAGCTAAAAAAGAGAGAGCGGCGCGGTCTTTAGATAAGACCCGCAACAAAGCTGAGATTCGTCGAAATTATTAAAAATATACGATGAAGAGTTTGATCCTGGCTCAGGATGAACGCTAGCGGCAGGCCTAACACATGCAAGTCGAGGGGTAGATGTCTTCGGACATCGAGACCGGCGCACGGGTGCGTAACGCGTATGCAACCTGCCTTCCACAAAGGGATAGCCCAGAGAAATTTGGATTAATACCTTATAGTATATCGACCCGGCATCGGGATGGTATTAAAGATTTATCGGTGGAAGATGGGCATGCGTCCCATTAGCTTGTTGGTAAGGTAACGGCTTACCAAGGCAATGATGGGTAGGGGTCCTGAGAGGGAGATCCCCCACACTGGTACTGAGACACGGACCAGACTCCTACGGGAGGCAGCAGTGAGGAATATTGG
>RCUH01000183.1_pt1 | contig 86888 bp, 67 predicted proteins | sample 2166191 | NCBI WGS metagenome assembly RCUH01 (sample SAMN09932848, study PRJNA488358) | compost metagenome | feature: garden; material: soil; isolation source: compost soil in an enriched community after 214 h of incubation | place: Germany: Experimental Botanical Garden Goettingen | collected...
CCGCGCAGGCGGTGCAGGGCGCTCGCCTTGAACTGGGACCCATCGACGAAACGGACATGACCTGGGTCAACGGGGTGGCCGTGGGCAGTCAGTATGGTCCGGGCGAGGCACGCTCGTATCCGCTGCCCGCCGGCGTGTTGAAGGCGGGCGCCAACACGGTGGTGATCAACGTGCTCGACACCTACGGCGATGGCGGCCTTGCCGGGCCCGCCGATGCCAACGCCCTCCATCTGGACGACGGCACGCGGATCGTCCTCGACGCGCCGTGGCACTACCGGGTGGCGGCCGGTGCATCGACACCCCCGCCCGCGCCGTGGCACGCCGCCACGGGCCTGTCGACGCTCTACAACGGCATGATCGCCCCGCTGGGCACCTATGGCCTGCGCGGTACCGTGTGGTACCAGGGCGAATCCAATACCGGCGACGGCGCCGCCTATGCCGCGCGGCTGCGCGGCCTGCGCGACGACTGGCGCGGGCGGTTCGGCGCTGATCTGCCGTGGCTGGTGGTACAGCTGGCCGGCTATGGCCAGCCGCCCGTCGCGCCGGGCGACAGTGGCTGGGCACAGGTGCGCGAGGCGCAGCGGCGGGTGGCGGCGGAGGACCCGCACAGCGGGCATGCGGTGGCCATCGACATCGGCGACGCGTACGACATCCACCCACCCAACAAGCAGGAACTGGGCCGCCGCGTGGCACGGCTCGCCCGTCATGTGGTCTACGGCGAACGGGCGCTGGCCGCGTCCGGCCCGACGGCGCGCACCGCGTCGCGCGCGAACGGCGAAACACGCATCGTGTTCGACGACGTCACCGGGACGCTGCTGACCACCGGTGCGAACGGCCCGATCGGCTTTGAGCTGTGTGATGACCAGGCACGGCACTGCCGTTATGCCGACGCCGTGCTGGAGGGGCGCGAGGTCGTGCTGCGCAGCCCCCACGCCGGCGCGGGCGCGCGGGTGCGCTACTGCTGGGCCGATGGCCCGATCTGCACGCTGCGTGACAGCAGTGGCGCGCCGGCCGGGCCCTTCGAACTTTCCGTTACCACTGCAGGGGTTCGATGATGCGTCTGCTGATCGCCACGGTGCTCCTGCTGCTGTCCACGGCGCCCTCACTCGCCGCCACGCCTGCGCCGCCGGTGTACTTCGACTGGTTCGAGTACGCCGGTGACGATGCCGCCTTTGAATCGCCGTTGCCGGCCGGCCACTACCGTAATCCGATCCTGGCCGGCTTCCATGCCGATCCAAGTATCGTCCGTGCCAATGACCGGTTCTATCTGGTCAATTCCAGCTTCACCTATTTCCCGGGCATTCCGGTGTTCGAGAGCGTCGATCTGGTGCACTGGAAGCAGATCGGGAATGTGATCGACCGTCCAGGCCAGCTGGACTTCGATGGCCTGAGCGTGTCCCGCGGCATCTTCGCCCCGGCCATCGCGCACCACGAGGGCGTGTTCTATGTCGTCACCACCGCGGTCGACAGCGGCGGCAACTTCATCGCCACGGCGCGCGATCCTGCCGGCCCGTGGTCCGACCCGCACTGGCTGCCCGGCGTCGGCGGCATCGACCCGTCGCTGTTCTTCGATGACGACGGCAGCGTCTACCTGCTCAACAACGATGCGCCACCGGGTCCGCCTCGCTACGAGGGTCACCGCGCAATCTGGATGCAGCAGATCGATCTGGCCGCGTTCAAACCGGTCGGGCCGCGCAAGGTGCTGGTCGATGGCGGGGTGGAACCGGCCAGGAACCCGATCTGGATCGAGGGGCCGCACCTCTACCGGCGCGATGGCTGGTACTACCTGTCCGACGCCGAGGGTGGCACCGGGCCACAGCATTCCCAGGTCGTGCTGCGCAGCCGCGAGGTCTGGGGCCCTTACCTCCCTTATGCGGGCAATCCGATTCTCACCCAGCGCGACCTGCCCGATGACCGTCCACTGCCGATCACCAACGCCGGGCATGCGGATCTGGTCGAAGGCCCGGATGGATCCTGGTGGGCGGTATTCCTCGCCAGCCGCAACTATCAGCAGCGCCACTACAACACCGGGCGGGAGACGTATCTGCTGCCCGTGCAATGGCACGACGGCTGGCCGGTGATCCTGCCGGCTGGGCAGGCCATACCGTACGCGCTCAAGGCACCGTCATGGTTGCAGGGCGACGCCTCGCAGGCACCGTCGACCGGCAACTTCGTCGACCGCGACGGCTTCGACGCACCCACGCTGCGCAGCGGATGGTTGCAGGTGCGCGTCCCCAAGCAGCCCTGGGCAGACCTGAGCCTGCGTCCGGGCGCGCTGGCCGTGCATCCGCTGCCGGAGAACCTGGACACGTTGGGTAACCCTGCATTCCTCGGGCGTAGGCAGCAGCACCTGCGGTTCCAGGCCAGCACCGGGATGACGCCGCCAACGGCGGGCGTGGCGGCCGGCCTGGCCGCGTTCCAGAACGAGGATTACTGGTACTTCCTTGGCGTGCGCAGCCTGGGCCGGGACCGGGTGGCGATCTTCCTCGAAGGACGCGATGGCAGCGGGGTGACCCGCACGTTGGCCTCGCGCGAGGCGCCCGCGCCCACGTCACTGCGCTTGAAGATCGCCGCTGACCAGGGGCGCTATGCGTTCGCGTTCGACACCGGTGATGGCCGTGGCTGGCAGAGCCTCGCCGGCGAGGTGGACGGAACGGTATTGAGTACGGAGCGCGCCGGCGGTTTTGTCGGTGCCCTGCTGGGACCATTCGCGCGCGATGAGCGCGCCTTGAGGAGCAAATGATGGCGCGTTCGTCCTCCCTCCGCAGCGGCCGTCACGGCCCCATCCTCGGCACCGTGGCGCTGTGTGCCGCCATGGCATGGGCGACCACCGCCCACGCGGCCGACGCCCACCCGTGGCTGGACACCTCGGCCAGGTTTGAGACCCGTGCCGCGGCACTGGTAGCGCAGATGACCCTGGAGGAAAAGGCTGCCCAGATGCAGAACGCGGCGCCGGCCATCGAGCGCCTCGGCGTTCCGGCCTACGACTGGTGGAACGAGGGCCTGCATGGCGTGGCGCGGGCAGGGCAGGCCACGGTGTTCCCGCAGGCGATAGGGCTGGCCGCCACGTTCGACGTGCCGCTGATGGGGCAGGTGGCCACCACCATCAGTGACGAGGCACGCGCCAAGCATCACCAGTTCATCCGTGAGGGCTCGCATGGCCGCTATCAGGGGCTGACCTACTGGTCGCCCAACATCAACATCTTCCGCGACCCGCGCTGGGGGCGGGGCCAGGAAACCTACGGGGAGGATCCGTACCTCACCGCGCGCATGGGGGTCGCCTTCGTGCAGGGACTGCAAGGCGACGACCCGGTGTACCGCAAGCTGGACGCCACCGCCAAGCATCTGGCCGTGCACAGTGGTCCGGAGGCCGACCGGCACCATTTCGACGCGCGCCCCAGCAAGCGCGATCTGTACGATACCTACCTGCCGGCGTTCGAGGCGCTGGTCAAGGAAGGCCACGTGGATGCGGTGATGGGGGCCTACAACCGGGTCTACGGCGAATCCGCCAGCGCCAGCCGGTTCCTGCTGCGCGACGTGCTGCGCCGCGACTGGGGTTTCAAGGGCTACGTGGTCTCCGATTGCTGGGCCATCGTCGATATCTGGAAGCATCACACCCTCGTGCCCACCCGCGAGGCCGCCGCCGCGCTGGCGGTCAAGAACGGCACCGAACTGGAGTGCGGACAGGAATACGCCACGCTGCCGGCCGCCGTGCGCCAAGGGCTGATCAGCGAAGCGGAGATCGACGATGCAGTGACGCGCCTGTTCACCGCGCGGATGCGGCTGGGCATGTTCGACCCGCCGGAGCGCGTGCGCTGGGCGCGGATCCCGGCCTCGGTGAACCAGGCGCCGGCCCACGATGCGCTGGCCCTGAACGCCGCACGGGCATCGTTGGTGCTGCTGAAGAACGATGGCGTGCTGCCGCTGCCGCGCACGCTCAAGCGCATTGCCGTGGTCGGCCCCACCGCCGATGACACGATGGCACTGCTCGGCAACTACTTCGGCACACCGGCTGCTCCGGTCACCATCCTGCAGGGTATCCGCGACGCGGCCACGGGTATCGAGGTGCGCTATGCGCGTGGTGTGGACCTGGTCGAAGGGCGCGACGACCCGAGTGCAACGCCGCTGATCGAGGCGGCGTATCTGCGTCCGTCGGCCGACGCTCCGGAACGCGGCCTGCGCGGAGCCTACTTCCGGACGCCCGACCTGTCAGGAACGCCCGCACTGGTCCGCACCGATGCCCAGATCGGCTTCCGCTGGGACCGGGGCTCGCCGACCGACAACCTGCTGGCCCGTGGTGAAGCGGCGCCGGGGCAGGGCATTCCCAACGATGGTTTCAGCATCCGCTGGCAGGGCCAGCTGCTGCCGCCGGTATCGGGCCGCTACCGGATCGAGGCGGCCGCCGACGACGGCTTCCGCCTCTACGTCGATGGCAAGCGGGTGCTGGACCATTGGGTCGACAGTGATCGCCTGCGCAGCGATGGCGTGGACCTGGACCTGCAGGCGGGCCGCGCCTACGAGCTCACATTGGACTACTACGATGCCCAGCGCGACGCCGGCGTGCGGCTGGGCTGGCGCATGCCCGGGGCCAAGCCGCCGTTCGAGGAGGCACTCGCCGCTGCGCGCAGCGCGGATGTGGTGGTGTTCGTCGGCGGCCTGACCGGCGACGTGGAGGGTGAGGAGATGACGGTCACCTATCCCGGTTTCGCCGGCGGCGACCGCACCGACCTGCGCCTGCCTGCCACCCAGCGCGCCCTGCTGGAGGCGCTGCACGCCACCGGCAAGCCGGTAGTGATGGTGCTCACCGGCGGTTCGGCGCTGGCGGTGGAGTGGGCCCAGGCGAATCTGTCCGCCATCCTGATGAGCTGGTACCCCGGGCAACGCGGCGGTACCGCGGTGGGCGAGGCGCTGTTCGGCGACGTCAACCCCGCTGGCCGGCTGCCGGTGACGTTCTATACGGCGGACCAGGCCATGCCCGCGTTTGACGATTACACGATGGAAGGCCGCACCTACCGCTACTTCCGCGGCACGCCGCTGTATCCGTTCGGCTACGGGCTCTCCTATACCCGGTTCGACTACGCCAGGCTTCGCCTCGATGCGCCCCGCATTGCCGACGACGGCACGCTCAAGGTGCAGGTGGAGGTGGCCAACACGGGCAAGCGCGCCGGCGATGAGGTGGTGCAGCTGTATGTGCGGCGGCTGGCGGCCGGGGCGGGCGACGCGCAGCAGGCGCTGCGCGGCTTCCAGCGCGTCCACCTGGCCCCGGGCGAGCGGCGCACCGTGGCGTTCGAGCTGGACGCGCAGCAGGCGCTGCGCGAGTATGACCAGGCGCGCGGCGCCTATGCCGTGCAGCCGGGGGCGTACGAAGTGCGGATAGGGGGCTCAAGTGCCGATGCCCGCGTGCACGGCCGCTTCACCGTGGGGGGCGATCGTGACTGATGCACATCGCGTGGAGACCGGCGGGCACACGCTGTCCGTCCGGGAGAAGCTGGGCTACAGCCTGGGCGATCTGGCGGCCAACCTGATCTTCCAGACGCTCATCACCTACCTGGCGTTCTTCTATACCGATGTGTATCGGCTGCCGCCGGCGACGGCGGCGACGATCATCTTCGTGATCGGCCTGCTCGGTGCCTTCGTGTTCACGCCGCTGATCGGCATCGCCGCGGACCGTACGGCCAGCCGCTGGGGAAAGTTCCGGCCCTGGATCCTGTGGACCGCGATTCCGTTCGGCGCGCTTTCCCTGCTCGCCTTCAGCACGCCTGACCTGGGCGCCCAGGGCAAGGTCACCTACGCACTGGTGACCTATGGCCTGCTGATGCTCGTATACGCGGCCAACAACCTGCCGTACTCGGCGCTCAGCGGCGTACTGACCGGCAGCATGGCCCAGCGCAACAGCCTCTCGGCCTACCGCTTCGTGGCGGTGATGATCGCGCAGTTCATCATCCAGGTGCTGCTGTTACCGCTGGTACTGATCCTGGGCGACGGGGATCGCGTGCAGGGTTTCGCGCGGGTCATGACCGTGTTCGCGGTGGTGGGGACGGTGTTCTTCCTGATCACCTTCGCGACCACGCGCGAGCGCATCGTGCCTGCCAAGGAACAGACCGGCGGGGTCCTGCAGGATCTGTCCGACCTGCTGCACAACCGGCCGTGGCAGGTGATGCTGGCTCTGACGGTGCTGGTGTTCATCAACCTGGCCCTGAAGGGCGGCACCTACATCTATTACTTCCAGTACTACATGCGCGAGGCGGCCCTGGCGGGCTTCCTGGACAGCTCCGGTTTCAACCGCTTCATCGGCGGCCTGAACGCGACGCTCAACGGGTGGGGCCTGGCCGGTTTCAGCTGGCCGCAGGATCCGGCGACCTCGGCGTTCAGTCTGTTCAACGCCTGCGGGATCCTCTGCATGATCCTGGGCATCGGCGTCTCGCGCCGCCTGGCCGACTGCTTCGGCAAGCGCGACGTGTTCGGCGGCGCGCTGCTGGTTTCCACCGTATTCCTGCTGGTGTTCTACCTGTTTCCGCCCACGGCGGTCGGCGTGGCCTTTGGCGCCTTCATGCTGCACGGGTTCTGCTACGGCATCACCATCCCGCTGCTGTGGGCGATGATCGCCGACGTCGCCGACTATTCCGAATGGAAAAACCATCGGCGCGCCACCGCGATCATCTTCTCGGCGATGCTGTGCGGGCTGAAGATCGGGTTGAGCATCGGCGGTGCGCTGGTCGCCGGCATCCTCGCGCACCACGGCTATCAGGCCGGCGCCGAACAGCAGCCCCCGGCCGTGGTGGACGGTATCCGGCTGACGGTGAGTGTGTACTGCTCGCTCCCATTCCTGGTCGCGGTCGGGCTGCTGTTCTTTTACAGGATCGATAAGCGCATGGAGACGCGCATCGAGCACGACCTGCGCCTGCGTCGGCAGGGAGGCGATATCGGTCAGCTCGCCGCGCACGCCATCTCCCAGCCGCTGGTGACCCACATCTACACGGCCGATCCCTCGGCGCATGTGTTCGAGGGGCGCCTGTACATCTATCCGTCGCACGATATCGACGCTGGCGTGCCCTTCGATGATGAGGGCGGGCACTTCGGCATGCAGGACTACCACGTGTTGCGGATGGATTCGCCGGAAGGCCAGGCCACGGATTGCGGCATGGCACTGCATGTGCGCGACGTGCCCTGGGCCGCACAGCAGATGTGGGCACCGGATGCGGCCCACCGAGACGGCCGTTACTACCTGTATTTCCCGGCCAAGGACGGCCACGGCGTGTTCCGGATCGGGGTGGCGGTCGCGGAGCGCCCCGAAGGTCCGTTTACTGCCGCGCCTGAGCCGATGGAGGGAACCTACTCGATCGATCCGGCGGTGTACGAAGATGACGACGGCACGCATTACCTCTATTTCGGCGGTATCTGGGGTGGCCAGCTGCAGAAGTACCGCGACAACCGCTTTGACGCCGCGCACGAGGAGCCTGCCGGCGATGCACCTGCACTCGGTCCGCGGGTAGGCCGGCTGGACACGCGCATGACCGGTCTCGCCGAGCCCACGCGCGAGGTCCTGATCCTGGACGAGCACGGACAACCGCTGCGCGCCGATGACCACGCGCGGCGGTTCTTCGAGGGGCCGTGGCTGCACAAGCACCAGGGCCGTTACTACCTGTCCTATTCCACCGGTGATACGCACCTGTTGTGTTACGCCATCGGCGACAGCCCGTATGGACCGTTCACCTATGCCGGTGTGATCCTCCAGCCCGTGGTGGGCTGGACCACACATCACTCCATCTGCGCCTTCGGTGGGCAGTGGTACCTCTTCTACCATGACGCCGTGTTGTCGGGCGGCGTGACCCATCTGCGCTCGGTCAAGTGCACGCCGCTGCACATGGCGCCGGATGGCAGCATCCGGACCATTGATCCCTATGGCGCTTGAGACAGCCTCACCCAGGGACGACGCACGGGCGCCGCTGCCTGCTGGGCGCCTGTACTGGTTGCGCGCAGGCAGGCTGGAGGTCGCGCTCGCGCCGGAAGCGGGGGGGCGCATTGCCCAGATCCGCTACGACGGGGTGGACTGGCTGGTGGACGAGCATGAGGCGGGTGCAGCCGCCATCGGCTGGGGATGCTATCCAATGGTGCCCTGGGCCGGGCGGATCCGGCACGGGCGCTTCAGCTTTGAAGGCAGGGCGGTTGCGCTGCCGGCGAACCTGGGCGCACATGCGATCCATGGTGTCGGGTTTTCGCGGCCGTGGCGGCTTGATCGTCTCGATACGGACAGCGCGGCGCTGTCGCTGGCGTTGCCTGAGGATGGCTACTGGCCGTTCGGCGGCATTGCCACGCAGACCCTCCGCGTGCTGCCGGATCGACTGGTGCTGGGCCTGGCAGTGCAGGCCGGCGACCAGGCGATGCCGGCCGTGCTTGGCTGGCACCCGTGGTTCCGCAAGCCGGATCTGGTGCGGTTCGCACCGCGCGCGATGTACCCGCGGGACGGGGAGGGGATCGCAACGTTGCCCGCTGTTCGCCCCGTGCCCGGGCCCTGGGATGACTGCTTCCTCAACCAGCAGGAGGTGGCGATGGTGGCTGGGGAACAGGTGCTGCGTCTGCGCGCAGATACCGATCACTGGGTGGTGTATGACGGTGCAGCGCATGCAACGTGCGTGGAACCGCAGACCGGGCCGCCGGATGGGTTTACGCTGCTGCCGCACCGGCTGGAGCCGGGGCAGATGCTGGCGTTGACGTTCGAGCTGCGCTGGGGCGATGGCAGCGGCAACGGCGATGCGTGACGGTGAAACTGCAGTGATGCACCTCGCTGCAGAATTCACGGCGGAGGAACTGCACGGCGGCGACCCTGTCGGCACCTCCCCCTGAAGTGAAGCATCCCTCTCCATGTCCACGAAGCATCTCACCACGATCAATCCGCTGACCGAAGAAGTGGTCGCCACCTATCCGTATATGTCAGACGAGCAGGCCGCTGCCGTGGTCAAGGCGAGCCATGAAGCCTTCCTGCAATGGCGTCTGCGCCCGCTGCAGGAACGGGCAAAGGTGATCGCGGACATTGCCACGGCGCTTCGCGAACGCAAGGAAGCGTTCGCACAGCTGATGACCGACGAAGTCGGCAAGCTCATCGAGGACAGCCGTACCGAAGTGGAGCTGTGCGCCGGCATCTGTGATTACACCGCCCAGCACGGGCCCGCGGTTCTGGCCGATGAGGAGCGCGATGTGGCCGGTGCCACGGGCATCGTGACCCACGCGCCCATCGGCGTGGTGTACGGAATCCAGCCGTGGAACTTCCCGGCCTACCAGGCGATCCGCTATTCCATTGCCAGCCTGATGGCAGGCAATGGCGTGCTGCTCAAACATGCCGAGAGCTGCACCGGCAGTGGGCTGCTGCTGCGTGACATCTACGAGAGCGCGGGGCTGCCCAAGGGGCTGTTCGGGGTGCTGCTGATCAGCCATGACCAGTCCAATGACATCGTGGAGAACGATCTGGTGCGCGCGGTGACCCTGACCGGCAGCGAAGCGGCAGGGCGCACTGTGGCAGCCAAGGCCGGCGCGGCGCTGAAGAAGACGGTGCTTGAGCTGGGCTCCAATGACGCCTATCTGGTGCTCGACGACGCCGACCTGGATCTGGCGGTGAAGACCTGTGTCAAAGGCCGCCTGTTCAACAACGGTCAGACCTGCGTCAACGCCAAGCGCTTTATCGTGACAAAGAAGAATTACGAGGCGTTCGTCAGTGCGTATGGAAAGGCGTTCGAAGCCATCCGGATGGGCGACCCGAATGCAGGTGGCACCCAGCTCGGGCCGATGGTCTCCAAGGCGCAGCGCGACAAGCTACACGAGCAGGTGGGCAAGAGCGTCTCGCAGGGCGCTCGCCTGGTGGTCGGTGGTGAAGTGCCGGAGCGCACAGGCTGGTTCTACCCGGCCACGGTGCTGGCGGATGTGGCGCCGGGACAGGTCGCCTACGAGGATGAGCTGTTCGGTCCGGCGGCGGCCATCATCCGCGCCGAGGACGACGAGGATGCGTTGCGCATCGCCAACGACAGCCGCTACGGCCTGGGCGGGGGCATCTTCAGCCGTAACGTGGCGCGCGCCCGGGAACTGGCCAGCACGTGCTTCGATACCGGCATGGTCTTCATCAACACCTTCGACGTCGCATCCCCGGCACTTCCGTTCGGGGGCGTGAAGGCGTCCGGCTATGGGCGTGAGCACGGCCCGGAAGGCCTCAAGGAGTTTGTGAACGTCAAGTCGATCAAGATTCCGGCGACCGTGTCGGGTTGACCCGCGCGCACTGCCCGGCAACGCCCGCTTCCTCACGCGCCCGGCCACGGATGGCCCGGCCCGGAGATGCCAGGCCGTTGCGCAGCCGGTTCCCACCCGGAACGGATCGCAACGGCGACCTTGAACGGCGGGCCTTGCCGCACGCTGTCCGGCGTCCCGCGCGGGCCGGCCACGGCCCAGTGGCGTGACGCGTCACGCCCGCCCATCGAGGGATCCAGGAAATATCCGGATCAGGTGGGCAGGCGGCTGTGCCGGCAGCGGGCGGCGTTGCCCTCAGCCGGCGCCCAGCGCTGCACCTGGATCATGCAGGCTGCGCAGCTTCTTCTTGTTGATCTTGCCCACGCTGGTGCGCTCGATCGCCTCCACGAAGCGGACGCAGTCCGGGATCGCGTAGCGGGAGATATCGCCGGAGCGGCTGCGCGCGGCCACCAGTGCGATGATCTCGGCTTCGGTAACCTCGCTGCCGGGCTGCCTGACCACCAGCGGCAGCGGCCGCTCGCCCCACTTCGTATCGGCGATGCCGATCACCGCCACCTCGTTGACGGCCGGGTGCAGGGCAATGATGTCCTCCAGCGCCAGCGAGGAGATCCATTCGCCGCCGGTCTTGATCACATCCTTGATGCGGTCGGTCACGCGCAGGTAGCCGTCGGCATCAATATTGCCGATGTCGCCGGTATGCAGGTAGCCGCCCGCCCACAAGGCGGCCGATGCATCCGGGTCGTGCAGGTAGCCCTGGGTAAGCCAGGGCGTGCGCACCACCACTTCGCCGGTGGCCAGGCCATCGTGGGCGACGTCTGCCATCGCCGCGTCGACGATGCGAAGATCCACCAGCGGCACCGGGATGCCGGCCTTGGTGCGCAGCGACAGCACCTGCTCCGGATCGTCCAGGGCATCCACGTCGATCTGGGCGATGGTCAGCAGCGGGCAGGTCTCGGACATGCCGTAGCCGCCAAAAATGTCGATGCCGCAGGCCAGTGCCCGCTGCGCCAGCGCCCGCGGAAGGGCCGCACCGCCAATGATCACCTTCCAGTGGCTCAGGTCGGTGTCGGCACTGGCCGGGTGCTCGAGCAGCATATGCAGGATGGTCGGTACGCAATGCGAGAAGGTCACCTTCTCGCGCGCGATCAGCGCCAGCAGCCGGTCCGGCAGATAGCGGCCGGGGTAGACCTGCTTGATGCCCATCAGCGTGGCCAGGTAGGGCAGGCCCCAGGCATGCACGTGGAACATCGGGGTGATCGGCATGTAGACGTCGCCGCGGTGCAGGCGGCCCTGGCTGGGCGCACTGCCGAGCGCGGCCATCGCCGCCAGCGAGTGCAGCACCAGTTGCCGGTGGCTGAAGAACACGCCCTTGGGCAGGCCGGTAGTCCCGGTGGTATAGAACATCGTGGCGCGGCTGTTCTCATCGAAGTCCGGGAAGCGGGCGAGCGGCGTCGCCGCGCGCAGCCCGGCCTCGTACTCGGTCGCGAAACCGGCCGGCAGCGGGCCGGCAACGTCCTCCAGCAGGACCCGCGCGCGCACCTCCGGCAGTTGCCCGCCGATGCTGTCCAGCACGGGCAGGAAGTCGCGGTTGACCAGGATCACCTGCGCGCCGCTGTGGTTCAGTGTGTAGGCGATCTGCTCCGGTGCCAGGCGGATGTTCACCGTCATCAGCACCGCGCCGATAATCGGCACGGCGAAGTAGCTCTCCAGATAACGGTTGCTGTCCCAGTCCATCACCGCCACGGTATCGCCGTGCCTGACCCCCAGCGAGGTCAACAGGCCCGCCAGTTGGCCGATGCGCGCGTGCAGTGTGCGGTAGTCGAAGCGAACGGTGTCGGCGTAGACGATCTCCTGATCCGGGTGCACCGCCAGCGGCGTGAGCAGCAGTTGTTTGATCAGCAGCGGAAAGGCCTGGGCCTCGGCGGCAGGTGACATGAAGGCGTCCTGGTGATGGGTCAGCGGGTGGGCATCTGCGGCGCTGCGGGGAGGGATAGCTGCCCTGGCCGCAAGGGCGCTTCCGCGCGCGGCGTGGGCTGGATGAGCGCGTCCTGCGGCAGCGGCCGCGCCGGATCCTCCAGGTGCGCCCACACCTGGTCCAAGGCCGCGAACAGGTACGGCAGCAGCGGCACGTAGCGCTTTCGATAGTCCGGCAACGCCAGCAGTGAATCGAAGTGCTGCGCATTGTTGACCCGCCAGTAAGCGATCTGCGCGCCCGCGCTGCGCGCCAGAGCCACGTAGCGATCACTGGTCATGCTGATCGGCACCAGCCCATCATCCAGGCCATGGATGACCACGATCGGCAGGTCGCGGCGCGGGGCATTGGTGGCGGCGGCGAGGATGCCGGCGCGTACCCGTCGGGCGTCGGCGCTGTCGCCGGTGCCGAGTGCGCGCAGGCAGGCCAGGCCCTGCAGTGGATCCTCCACGGACGGGGTGGCTGCGTCTTCCACCAGTACCACGCCGCTGCCGGGCGGGATGCCGCTGCCCTCGCTCCACCAGCGTGCACGGAGGTCCGCGGGGGCTGGGCCGGGCTTGCCGTCCGGGCCGACGGCAGAGAAGCGGTATCCGCAGGGGTGCTCACCGGGTCCGTAGCGCCCATAGGCCGAGGCGTAGGTGACCGCGATGGCCCGCCACAGATCCAACCCGGTCGAGAATGCGCCGGCGCGCACTGCACCGTCACTCAGCCCGGCGACGGCCAGTTGCTGCCGTGCAAACCGGGCCTGTGCCGCCGTGTCATCGCCTTGCACCTTTCCGGCGGCTTTCAGTACGGCGCAGCGCTGGGCGCCTGCCAGCGCCGCCGGTTGCTGCGACGGCGGTTGCGGCAGGTCATCCACGGCCAGCAGCGCGCACGGCATCAGCAGCGCGGCCTGGGTGACGAAGTCGTACAACGGCGGGGCGCCTGCCACCGACACATTGGGTTCGCCGGCGACCATCGCATCAAACCCGTCCACGTCGAGCTCCGCGGCGCGCAGCACCGCGCCACCGCCGTTGGAGACGCCGACGCCCAGCGTGCGGGTAGTAGCCGTCGTGAACGGGGCAGCATCGGGGTAGGCACGGTCGAGTGCCTGCAGGCCGAACTGCAACGCCTGCAGCAGATGACGCCCCCAGTCGGCTTCCGGGTTGTCGCCGGAATGGGCATGCTTGACGGCGATCCCGTGCGTGGTTGACGCGTGAGTGGGAACGAAGGCCAGCGCACCCGCGGTGGCGGGCGTACCGTCGGCCTGGACGCCCGCCCTGGCATCCAGGTCGTAGTAGTCACTGCCGGCGCCCTTGTCCGTGTAGGCGACGGCGCAGCCGTGGGCCAGGCCCCAGCTGCCGGCCAGCGGGATCGCGCCATGGATGCCGCGCGAGCCGGAGGACGCGGCGACCACCAGGCAGCGTCGCGCGATGTCGAAGGTGTCGGGAACCTGCACCAGAACCCGATGCGGGTGGCGCGCGCCGGGAACGCGTGCATAGGCCGAGAATTCGCGACCCGGTGTCGCCTGCAGATGGCCGTATACCTCGCCAAAGCCGCCGCCGGGCGTCAGGTCGGCGATACCGCGCCAGCTGCTCCAGATGGCGCGGCGCCGCGCCTCCTCGGCGCTGGGTTGGGACGGGCGGGCAAACGCCGGCGCGGTGGCTGCACGCAGGGCGTCGATTCCCAACCCTGCGGTGAGCAGGTCATCGTTGCCGCGATGGGTGGTCTGGCGCCACTGTTCAAACACGGGGGCGGCGGCGCTGGGCGGCGGCGCGGCCGCCTGCGCCTGCGGGAGGGCACACGGCAACAGCGCCAGCGCGGCGCACAGCAGGAGGGGAGGGCGGTGGATGTTCATGCGGCCACCCTAGCAAGCATGGCGGCGCGCGCCAGCGTACCTAGGTACCCGTGCCGAGCGGCAGGCGATTTGCTAACCTCGGTTGGACATGCCGACCCTGCTCATCGCCGATGACCACCCCTTGTTCCGCGCGGCGCTGCATCGTGCGGCCGAAGAGGCGGTGGCGGACCTGCAGATCAGCGAGGCCGACTCGCTGCACAGCGTCCTGGAAGCGATCGAGAGCCAGTCGATCGACCTGATGCTGCTGGATCTGCACATGCCTGGCAATCACGGATTGGCCGGGCTGGCGACGATCCGCGCCCTGCAGCCGGGGTTGGCGATCATCATTGTCTCGGCCAACGAAGAGCCGCATGTGATCCGCCGTGCCATCGACCTGGGCGCTGCCGGCTATCTGCCCAAGAGTTCGGGGCTGACCGACCTGCAGTGCGCATTGCAGACCGTGCTGGAGGGCGAGCGCTGGATCCCGGCCCTGCTGCGCGAGCCGGTGGCGCGGGTGGCCCCCTTCAGCAAGGACGCCGACCTGGCCGCGCGCCTGTCCAGCCTGTCGGCACACCAGTACAAGGTGCTGAGCCTGGTCGCCGAAGGGTTGCTCAACAAGCAGATCGCCGACCGCCTTGGCGTGCAGTTGCGCACGGTCAAGGCGCACATGACCCGCATCATGGGCCGGCTGGGGGTGCGCAATCGTGCGCAGGCCATCCGCGTGCTGCACGAGATGGGCCTGGCCGATCCTTCGCGGCAGATCGAAGAGGCGCAGGACGCCTGAAGGTTCAGGCGGTTGCCGTGCCCGGCGTCGCCAGCAGATGGTTGATCGCCCAGCGCAGCGCCAAGGGTTTGAACGGTTTGTTGAGCAGCGACAGCCCCACCTCGCGCACCGCATCGCGGGTATCGCTGCCGGTATCGGCGCTGAGAATGACCGTCGGGCGTGGCCCGTGGGCGGCGACCAGACGCTTCCATAGCGCCACGCCGGTGTCGCCATCATCAAGATGGTAGTCGAACAGCCACAGTGCGGCCGCGTGCGCTGACCCGTCCACCGCACTGGCGTCGCCCGTGGCGATGACATCGCAGCCCCAGGACAACAGCATCTGTCGCATGGCCTCCAGCGCGGCCGGGTCGTTGTCCACCACCAGCACGCGGATGCCCTTGATGCTGCTGTTGCCCGCGGCAGTTTCGGTGCGCGGGGCCACCGGCGGCGTGGCCCGTGCCACGCTGATGGAGAACGCCGAGCCGCGACCGGGCACGCTGTGCAGGTGCAGCGGTGCATGCAGCAGGTCGGCGATGCGGTGCGCGATCGTCAGCCCAAGACCCAGGCCCTGGCCATTGCTGCGGTCGCCGCGATGGAACTCCTCGAACACCACCGCCTGCTGCTCGGCAGCGATACCCGGGCCACTGTCGTGCACCCCGATGCACAGCATGTCGCCCCGGCGACGCACGCCGAACACCACGCCGCCATGGCGCGTGTAGCGGACCGCATTGGCGAGGAAGTTCTGCAGCACGCGGCGCAGCAGCAGGGGGTCGCTGTGCACCCAGGCGCCGCTGCGCACATGGCGGAACTGCAGGCCCCGCGCCGCTGCCAGTACGGCAAACTCCTGCGCCAGCGGATCCAGCACGCTCGCCAGGGCGAACGGCCGCGGATCGGCGACCAGCCCACCCGCCTCCAGCCGCGAGATATCCAGCAGGCCCGACAGCAGGTCATCGGTGGAATCCAGCGCACCGCGGATCTGGCGCAGGAAGCTGTCCAGGAACTCCGATTCGATGTGCTGGGACATGGCATCGGTGAGCAGCTGCGCGGCATGCAGGGGCTGGATCAGGTCATGGCCGACCGCCGTCAGGAAGCGGGTCTTGGCCACGTTGGCGCGTTCGGCTTCGTGCACGGCCTGCTCCAGCCTGGCGGTGCGGTCCTGGACGCGGCGCTCCAGCGTTTCGTTGCTGCGCTTGAGCGCATCCTCGGCGCGGCGGAAGGCGGTGACATCGGTGAAGGTGGCCACGTAGCCGCCTCCCGGCATCGGGTTGCCACGTATCTCGACGATGGTGTCGTCCGGGAATATCCGCTCGGACAGGTGCGGGGTGCCGCGTCGCATATGTGCGACACGGCGCTGCAGTGCCTTGTCGGGGGAGTCGCCCGGGATCTGCCCGATCTTCAGTTGCCCCAACGCCCACGCGGTGAGGTTGACCACCGGCTGCCCCACCTGCAGCAGCTCGGCGGGGAACTTGAACAGCGCGGCATAGCGGCTGTTCCAGGCCACCAGCTGCAACTGCGCATCGACCACGCTGATGCCCTGGCTCATGTTCTCCAGCGCCGCTTCGAGCAGGCGCTGGTTGAAGCGCAGCGCCTGGGTGGCTTCGCCAACCGCACGGGTGACCGCCTCCAGGGGCGCGGCACCGCCATCGCGTGCGGCCTCCACCAGCAGGCGGGCCATGCCCGCGCCCACCACGGCGGTCAGTTCACGCTCGATGGCAGTGACCCGGTCGTCATCGAGCATCTGCCCGGCATGCCCATCCATCAGCTGGCGGGCGCGCTCCTGGCCCAGGAACCGGCCAGCGGTCTTGCGCAACGACGCCGCCGCCACCGCATCCTTGCGTAGCGGGATCGAGGGGCGCACCGCGCGCGACACCAGCACCACAGTCACCAGGTTGACCGCGAGGCTGGCACCCATGCTGATGGCGATATGGCCCGGTTGCATCCGCAGCGAGAACATCGCCAGCCAGTGCAGTCCCTCCTGGCCGACCGACGGCGGCGGGGCAGGGATCACCATCGGCAGCAGTACCAGCCACAGCCAGACCAGCGAGCCCAGCACGATGCCGGCCATGATCGCCGGCGAGGGCGTGCGCGGGCGATACACCGCCAACAGCACCGCAGGGGCCAGCTGCGAGAGCGCGGTGAAGGACATCAGGCCGAAATCGCTGAGCGCCTCGGTGCCGCTCATCGCGCGGCTGTACAGCCAGGCCATCAGGAACACGGCCACGATGCCGGCGCGACGGAAGGCCAGCACGCGCGGGCGCAGGTCGGCGGTGGTGACACCCGCCGCCACGCTGCCCAGCAGGCGCGCGCCGAAGCCGTGGTTGCCCAGCATGATCGACAGGGTCAGCCCGGACAGGATCATCATGCCGGTGGCAGCGCTCAGGCTGCCCAGGTACGCCAGCAACGCCAGCAGGTGGTGCCCGCGTTCCTGCGGCAAGGCGAGCACGTACAGGTCCGGTGAGACCGAGGCGGGCAACTGCGCCGCCCCGGACAGCGCCATCGGCACCGACGGCAGCCCGATCAGCAGCAGGTACAGCGGGAACAGCCAGCGCGCGGTCTTCAGGTCCGAGGGCTGGCGCAGTTCCACCACGCCCACGTGGAACTGGTGGGGCAGGGTGAAGGCGGCCAGCGCGCCAAGCGCGACCATGGTGAGGTAATCGGGAATGATCGCCGGCGGCGGGAGCTGGGCCATCTTCTCCAGCAGCGGCGTGCCCGCCTGGTGCACCGACAGCCCGGCATACAGGCCGATGGCCAGCAGCGCGGCCAGCTTCAACACCGACTCCAGGCCCAACGCCACCACGATGCCGCGGTTGTGCTCGGTGGCCGAGGCCTTGCGTGCACCAAACAGCAGGGTGAACGCGGCCATGGTCAACGCAAACCAGAACGACATGTCCAGCTGCCAGCGGACCGGCGCGAATGCTTCGCCGAGCAGTGCGACCAAGCCCTGGCTGACGGCTTTGAGCTGCAGCGCGATGTAGGGAATGATGCCGAACAGCGCGACCAGGGTGATGGTGATCCCCAGCCCCTGGTCCGTGCGCAGCCGTGCGACCACCAGGTCGGCGATGGTGGCGCTGTTGTGCTGCTTGGCCAGGCGCCCGAGCCGTGCCAGGAACGGCAGGCCGAAGGCGAAGATCAGCGCCATCCCGACCAGTGTCGGCGGAATCGGGAAACCCCATTGCACGCCCTGTGAGGCAGCGCCGTAGTACGTCCAGGCCGTGCAGTGCACGGCCAGTGACAACGCATAGATGGCCGGCCATACCCGCGCCAGCCGGTGCCCCTGGCGCTCGCCCCACAGCGCCACGCCGAACAGCAGTACGGTCCACGCGATGCAGGCGAACAGGACGATGGAAGGCGTCAACATCGCTCCAGTGTAGAGACAAGCGCCGCCGGCGGGCAGCAGCCCCGGCTAGGCCACCACGATCAACGACAACTGCTCGGCCACCAGCGCCACCGCGCCGTCGGGAAGCCGCTCCACGGCCTTGTGCTGGGTCAGCAGCCATTGCCCGGGCGTGCGCGCTTCCAGCGACAGCAGCCGCGAGCGCACCTGGACCTGTGCACCGCTGGGAACCGGTGCCAGGAAACGGACCTTGTTCAGGCCGTAGTTGAGGACATGGGCGATGCCGGGGAAGCGGGTCAGCGCGGCCACATCGTCTTCCACCGTGAGCGAGAGCAGCAGAAAGCCATGCGCGATGGTGCGTCCGCCCGGCAATTCGGTCTGGGCCCGGGCCGGATCGACGTGGATCCAGTTGTGGTCCCCCGTGGCCTGGGCAAAGGCATCGATGCGCGACTGCTCAAGCCGCGCAGCGCCCCCCAGCCGCTCGCTGGCGGCCCACGCATGCAAGGCCTGCAAGGCGGTCGGCAGGTCAGCGGTCATCGCACTGGCGTTCATCGCACGCCCGCCAGCAAGGCCAGGATCGCGTCAAGCGCTTCCGGCTCGGACAGGGTCGGCGCATGGCCCACGTCGGGCACCTCGACCAGGCGCGCACTTGCCGATGTCGCGGCCATCTGCCGTGCCACGTCGGCCGGCAGGATGTCCGACAGTGCCCCGCGCACCACCAGTACCGGCGCCTGCGCGGTCAGCGCCCGCACCGCGCGCCACAGCATGGGGCGCAGCAGCCACAGCACCCATGGCCGGGTAGTGCGGATGACAGCCGGGTCGTAGTCCAGTTCCAGCAGCCCATCCTCGCGGCGGCGGAACGTGCGCAACGCCATCGCGCGCCAGTCGTCGGCGGAGTAACGCGGGAATGCCGCCTGGCCGATGGATGCCATGTACGCAGCGGCCTGCGCCAGGTCCATCGGCGGCACCGGTTTGCCGGCGTATCTGCCGATCCGCGCCAGCGCTTCACGCGGCACCTTGGGGCCGGCATCATTGAGCACCGCCGCGGCGATCCGTCCCGGCGCGCGCGAGGCGAGGGTGATGGTGACCAGTACACCCAGCGAGGTGCCGATGAACACCGCCTTGTCGATGTTCTGTGACTGCAGCAGCGACAGCATGTCGTCGGCATAGGCCCGCGGGTTGTACCCGGACGGATCCGGCGCACGCGCCGAGCCTGCACGGCCGCGCAGGTCCACGGCGATCACGCGCCAGCCGACGTCGCTCAATGCGTGGGCGAGGGCATCGAAATCGGCGGCATTGCGGGTCAGGCCGGGGATGCAGATGACCGTGCCGCGGCGCGCCTGGCCCGCGGCAGGGGCGTGGTCGCGCGCGTGCAGGCGCAACCCATCGCGGCTGTTCCAGTACAGATCATCGTAAGACTGCGTCATGCAGAGGCTTCCTAGAAATCGTAACGGACGCTGAGACTATACTGGCGCGGCGGGCCATAGAAACCGATCAGCGTGCCGACCGCCGGGATGTTGTAACCGGTGGTGCGGTAGGCCTTGTCGGCCAGGTTGGTGCCCTGCAACGAGAACGTCCAGGCGTCATCGAGCTTCCAGATCACCCCGGCATTGACCAGCCCGTAGCCCGGCTGGCGGATCACCGGGCTCAGGTCGGTGGTCGGCCACACCTCGCTCTGGTAGCTGTAGCTCACCCGCGCCGACAGGTTGCCGCCAGAGGCCAGCGCGGTGCGGTACTCCACGTTCAAGGCACCGGAGAAATCCGGCGCATTGGTGAACTTCATCTGGTCGGCGACATTGATGCCGCGGTCCATGTACTGGTCGTATTTCGTGTCCAGCCAGGCCAGGTTGCCCGAGATCAGCCAGTGCTGGCTGGGCAGGTACTGGTACTCGATCTCCAGGCCGTTGACGGTGCCCGAACCGGCATTGGTGAAGTCGCCGAAGAAGGAATCGTCGGTGCCATCGCCATTGGTATCGATGCCGGTAAACACCGACAGCTGGATGTCCTTGTACTTGTTGTGGAAGGCCGACAGGTTCAGGAACAGGCGTTGGTCGAAGAAGCCCATCTTGCTGCCGATCTCGATGCTGTCCACGGTTTCGTCGTCGAACGGCTCGGCCGAGCGCGGCACCGCCACGGCGTTGGCGCGGATGTTGTAGCCGCCGGACTTGAAGCCACGCGTGGCCAGGCCGTAGACCATGATGTCCGGGGTGACCTGGTAGTCCAGAGAGATCTTGGGCGAGACGTTCTTGAAGTTGGTGGTCTTGTCAAAATCGGCCGTCACCGCGAGCGGTCGGCTGAAGGTCGCATCGCTGTACAGGCGGTTGAGCACGACCGCGCGCTTGTCCTCGTCGGTGTAGCGCGCGCCGAGGTCGAGCTTGAGCCTGCTGGTCAGGTCGAAGGTCCAGTCGGCATACAGCGCGATGCTGTCGGTGAGCACCTTGCCCTGGTTGTCGGCGAACTGTGCGCTGAAATAGTTGTTCTGGATCTGTCCACCGGCCTCGCCGCTGAACTGATACAGGCCCACCACGCCACGCACCCGGCCGCCGGCATCGTAGTTGAGCTGCACTTCGTTGCTGACCTGGTTGTCGTTGTAGGTACCGCCGACATCGGCCAGCCTGACCGGCGTGCTGTCGAAATCGATGTTCGCCGCGCTGTCCGACTCGCGCTTGGCCAGCACGTATTTGACCGCCACGTCCTCGTTGGGCCGCCAGTTCACCGTGGCCGAGGCGCCCTTGGTTTCCACGCTGTTGAGGTTGCGCATGCCCGAGCGGATGTCGTAGCGGCTGTCCATCGGCGGGTAGGCGCGCAGGAACGGGTTGGGCGCCAGCATCTTCGAGCCGCGCATCCCGGACTGGTCCTTGATCCAGTCCAGCGCGAACTGCACGTCGAAGTCGTCGCCCGCATACGCCCCCAGGTTCAGGCGCGCGGCGTTGATCTGCTTGTCGCTGACCGGCTGGTCGCTGTAGGTGTTCTCGCCAAAGCCGTCGTGGTTCATGCTGGCCACCGCCACGCGTGCGCGCAGGCCGCTGTCGGCGCCGCCGATCGGGCCGCCGATGGCGGCCTTGGCGTCCAGCTGGCTGTAGTTGCCCACGGTGACCTGGGCAAAGCCCTCGGTCTGGGTGGGCAGCCCGCGCGAGATGTACTTGATCGCGCCCCCGATGGTGTTCTTGCCGTAGAGGGTGCCCTGCGGCCCGCGCAGCACCTCGATGCGCGATACGTCGAAGACGTCCAGCAGCGCCCCCTGCGGGCGCGCGATATAGACGTCGTCCAGGTAGATGCCCACGCCCGGATCCGCGCCCCAGGTGGGATCGGACTGGCCGATGCCGCGGATGTAGGCCGTGACCGTGCTGCTGGCCCCGCGTGCGGCGTAGATGGTCAGGTTGGGCACCTGGCCGTCCAGGTCGCTGATGTCCTGCACGTTCATCCTGTCCAGCGCTTCGGAGGTGAAGGCGGTGACCGCCACCGGCACCTCCTGCAGGGTCTCCTCGCGCTTGCGTGCGGTGACCGTGATGCTGTCCAGGTTGGTGGCCGAGGCGGCCTTGTCCGCCGCCGGCGCGGCCTGCGGTGCTTCCTGCGCCAGCGCCGCGCCGGAGACCAGCAGCGCGCCGATCATCAGGCTCAAGTAATTCCGTGTCATTCGGTCCTCCCCCAAGGCATGTCCGTTGCAGATGGCCCTTTGCCACCCCTGAAGCCTAGGCTAGCGGTGCCGTGGGGCGGCGGCGAGTGGACCTAGGTCCAGTCGGCAGCGGTGCGCAGATCCGGATACTGGGCGCGTCTCCATCCGGAAGCGCCGTATGTCGTTACTGATCGTACTTGCAGCGCTGGGTTTCCTGATCCTGGTGGCCTACCGGGGTTACAGCGTGATCCTGTTCGCGCCCATCGCCGCGCTCGGGGCCGTGCTGTTGACCGACCCCTCGCTGGTGGCGCCGATGTTCACCGGCTTGTTCATGGACAAGATGGTCGGCTTCCTCAAGCTGTATTTCCCGGTGTTCCTGCTCGGCGCCGTGTTCGGCAAGCTGATCGAACTGTCCGGCTTCTCCCGCTCCATCGTCGGCGCGGCGATCGGTCTGTTCGGGCCGCAGCGGGCGATGCTGTCGATCGTGCTGGTGTCCGGCCTGCTCACCTACGGTGGCGTGTCGCTGTTCGTGGTGGTGTTTGCGGTCTATCCGTTCGCGGCCGAGATGTTCCGCCAGAGCAACATCCCCAAACGCTTGATCCCGGCCACGCTGGGCGTAGGCGGTTTCAGCTTCACCATGGATGCGTTGCCGGGCACGCCGCAGATCCAGAACATCATCCCGACCACGTTTTTCGGCACCGACACCTGGGCAGCGCCTGTACTGGGCACGCTGGGCAGCGTGTTCGTGCTTGCCGTGGGCATGGCCTACCTGGAGTGGCGACGCCGCGCTGCGCTGCGCACCGGCGAGGGCTACGGCGACCCGGCCACCCTGGTGAACGAGCCAACCCCGTTCACCGGCACCCATCTCGCGCACGCAGGTGTCGCCGTAGTGCCCCTGATGCTGGTGTTTCTCTCCAACAAGCTGCTCACCCTGGGCATGCCGCACTGGTACGGCAGCGAGCACAGCTTCGTGCCGTCCATCATGGGCAGTGCCGCGCCGGTCGTGCAGGACGTGGCCCGGATCGGGGCGATCTGGGCCGTGGCAGGTGCGTTGCTGGTCGGGATCCTGTCGGTGCTGGCACTGGCCTGGCGCCCGGTGGTGGGCCAGTTTGCCGAAGGCACCCGTACGGCCATCAGCGGCGCGGTGCTGGCGGCGATGAACACCGCATCGGAATACGGCTTCGGGGCGGTGATCGCCGCATTGCCGGGCTTCATGGTGGTGGCCAATGCGCTGGGCGCGATCAAGGACCCGCTGCTGCATGAGGCGGTCACGGTGACCGGCCTGGCCGGGGTCACCGGCTCGGCGTCCGGTGGCATGAGCATCGCCCTGGCCGCCATGTCCGAGACCTTCATCGCCAATGCCCAGGCCGCCGGCATCCCGATGGAGGTGCTGCATCGCGTCGCCGCGATGGCGTCCGGTGGCATGGACAGCCTCCCGCACAACGGCGCGGTCATCACCCTGTTGATGGTGACCGGGCTGACCCATCGGCAGGCCTACAAGGACATTTTTGCGGTGACCGTCATCAAGACCCTCGCGGTGTTCGTGGTGATCGGCATCCATTACGCCACCGGCTGGGTGTGACAGCGGCGTCGCAGCACCCTCTGGCAGGCCGGACCACGAGGATTCCCGGAACCACTTCATCCACGACTCACGCATGAGGATCTGGCAATGAACTCTGGAATCGATTCGATCAAGGCGGCCCTGCTGGTGCTGTGCACCTGGCTGGCAACGGCGGCCAGTGCCTTCGCGGCAGGGCCCGCCGGGCATTGGGATGTGGGTCTGTTCGGCAACGTGTTCGGTGCACGCGAGTACCAGGTATGGGTGCCTGCGGGCTATGACGACACGCAGCCGCTGCCGGTGCTGCTGGTGCTGCACGGCTGCGTGACCGGGCCAAACCTGATGGGCGAGGCCTCCGGTTTCAACGACGTGGCCGATACCGAAGGCTTCCTGGTGGTCTACCCGCGGCAGAACGTCACCGCCAATCCCGCACGCTGCTGGAACTGGCAGTTGCCGATCAACCAGGCCCGGGGCAGCGGCGAGGCCTCGATCCTGGCCGGGATCGTGGAGCAGGTAAAGGGCAGCTACGCCGTTGATCCGCGCCGGGTCTACGTCACCGGCATCTCGGCCGGCGGCGCGATGACCTCGATCATGCTGGCCTGCTATTCGGATGTGTTCGCCGCCGGTGCGATCCACTCCGGTGGCATGTACAAAGGGGCCACCACCGTGTCCGGCAGCGCATACGCGCTGTTGGCCGGCAGTATCTATTCGCCGGACAGCAACGGACGGCTGGCCTGGCAGTGCTCGGGCTCGCCGACGCCGCGGCCGATCCCGGTGCTGGTAGTCCATGGCACCGCCGACAGCACCGTGAATCCGGTGAACGGCCAGCAGGCCGTGCGCCAGTTCCTGCAGACCAATGACCTGGCCGACGACGGCCTGGACAACGACTCGGTGAAGTACGTACCGACGAGCACCTTCAATGGCCAGGTGCCGGGCGGGCGCGCGTATCGGGTGGACACCTATGCCTATGGCGGCCGGACGCTGGCCCAGCATTACGTGGTACAGGGCATGGGCCATGCCTGGAGTGGCAGCCAGACAGGATTGCCGTTCACCGATCCGGACGGCCCGGATGCGACGCTGATTACGTGGCTGTTCCTGAAAGACAACCAGCGCTGAGCGTACGCAATCCCCGGTCCGCCAAAGGACCGGGGGAGCGTAGCGCGGACCGTTGCTCCGCTGCGTCCCGGATGCCCGCCTATCCCTCTCCTGACGCTGCGCGGCCCCTGGCTCCATCTCTTGCAGAGTGAGCCGGCCCCCGGCCCTACATGGAGACGCAACCGGGCGGGACCCTGCGCAGGGCTGGTGCGCCTGCCGCCGCGCCTGGCGCGGTGGTTGTCCGTGGCGAGTGCCGCCGAAAGGCGTCGCTGTGCTGGAGGACGCGCGTGGGGTGGGGCCGCCGCCTGGCACGGAAGCGGCCAGCCTGGCGCCCACCGGCACGGCAGCCACCCCGCCTTCCGCCACAGGCGTGCGCGGTCCCCATCCGCTATCGTGGGCGCCCTTTCCGGCTACCTCCCAAGCGCCGACGCATGCGAGTTGCTTCGATGATGGTTCGACCCAGGCAGTGGCTGAATTGCCTCGTCATATCCGCTGCGCTTCTGGCCGCAGGATGTGCCGCCGAGAAAGCCCCGGCGAAGGATCTGGCCGGCGACCTCGACGAGGTAGCGGCCACGCTCATCCAGCAGCCGTTGCTGCACTCGGCCTCGATCGGCGTGGTGTACCGGGGCACGGAATTGATCCGGCATCGCGGCGACATGGAGGCAGGAAAGCCCGGCCCACCGACCGATGCGACCCTCTATGAAATCGGCTCGCTGAGCAAGACCCTGGCCGGCACCCTGATGGCCAACGCCGTCCTGGAGAAAAAGGTGGGTCTGGACGACGATGTCCGGATGTACCTCCAGGGGGACTATCCGAACCTGCAATACAACGGCGAGCCCTTGCGCGTCCGCCACCTGCTCTCGCATACCAGCGGGCTGCCGAACATGGTGCCGGAGCGTGCGAACACGGTCCTCGCCGACTTCACCGACCACCGTACGCCTGCCGAACTCAACGCTGTCTACGCGGGGTACGGCCAGGCGGATTTCTTCAGGGACCTGCACACTGTGGAGATCGGCAGGTTGCCTGGAAAGGAGTACGCCTACTCAAGTGCCGGAACGGAACTGGTGGCGCATATCCTGGAAGTGGTTTACAAGCGCGACTATGCAACGCTGCTGCGCGACGTCCTTGCTGATGCTGCAGGCATGGAGGGGATCAGGATCCGGTTGGGCGATACAGAGATGCTCCGCCTTGCGGTGGGTTACCACAGCGACAACCCGATCCCGACCACGCCGATGCCGCAGTTGCCCTGGGGCGCGTCGGGCAACGTGAAGGCGACAACGCCGGACATGGTGAAGTACCTCAGGTTCCAACTGGCCGGTGGGCCGGTCGTGACGGAATCGCATCGCGCCCTGGTCACGTTCGATCCGGAGTTCAGCATCGGCTACTTCTGGAACATCGTCCGCGGCGAGGCCTTGAAGGGTGTCTACTATGCGCATCATGGAGGCGTGCCACGTTCGCAGTGCTACATCTACATCGTGCCCAAGTACGACCTTGGCATATTCGTGATCACCAACCAGAGCGGCACCGATACGGCACGCGCCATGGAGGCGGCGATCGATACATTGGTGGAGAGAATCGCGGCGCGTGAGACAGCCGTCGGCCGGGCCTGAAGCCTCGGCCAGGCCGTGCCGGTGCCCTCAGCCGGGCAGCTCACACTTCATTTTGCCGTCCACGTAGTAAGGCTTGGGGACATTCGGGTTGTCGCTGGTCTTCTCGAAGACCACCTCGAACGAATCATTGTCGGGTGACCCCTTGCGGTCGGTGCAGGCGTCCTGCAGCTTCTTCTTTACCGCTGCGATGCCGGCATCGCGGTTGGCGCCATCTGCACTGTTGGTCAGGTTGACCGTTTCAGCGGCGGCAACGGCACTGAAGCCCATCAGGCAGCCGGCAATCATCAGCGTATGCAGTTTGGTCATGGCGTCTCTTCTTGTGGATACGTAGGGGGTTCCAGCATAGGGTGGCGCGGTGAAGGTGCCGTCGTCAGGCAGGCGCCAGATGGCCGAGGCAGGGGCCGACGCACCAGAAGAACGGCAATGGATATACATGCACCGGCAGAGCTGGGTTCGTCGCAAACGCGACGCTCATACTCGATTCCCCCGCAGTCCTCAGCTTCCCTGCAGTGAAGTTGATGCCTCGGCGTGCATCCAGCTGCAGAATGCGTCCGTCGCTGCTTGGCGCTGCCCCTTGGACGGGCGGATAGTCCAGAACGCGTAGGCATTTGGGAGCTGGCTCTCAACGGGCCTCACCAGGCGTCCTCGGCGCAGGTCTTCCTCTACCAGGGGCGCCACTCCCAAGGCAACGCCGTGACCGTGGATCGCCGCCTCCTGGGCCAGGTAAATACTGGGAAACACAGGGCCGGCGTCAGCGGCCACGCCGTGCAGGGCGGCAGCGTGCAGCCACGCCGCCCAATCGGGAACGCCCGGTCGCCCTTCGGCGCTTTGGTCATGGACAAAGGCGACATGGGCTAGATCGGCAGGCGATGCAATGGGCTTTCCATCTTTCCGTGTCGTGCCTGGGGCGCACACCGGAAACACCGGGGCGTCCATCAACTTCTCAACCTGCACGCCCGGATAGGTTCCAAGGCCGTAGCGGATCGCAACATCGACCTGATCCTGGCCAACGTCGGCCAGTTGATCGGTGGTCGAGACCCGAACGCGGATATCCGGGTGGGCCTGGTGAAAGCGGTGAAGCCGCGGCGCCAGCCACTTCGCGGCGAACGACTCCATGGTGCTGACGCGCAGGTGGCCAACCTCAGCGGACACGCTTCGGTCCAGTGCCTGGTCGAGCATCCCGAAAATCTCCGTGAGCGACGCCGCAAGGGTGGCACCCTGCGCGGTAAGCGTCACCGCCCGATGGCCGCGATCGAAGAGTTCGGTGCCCAGGTAGGCTTCAAGTCGTTTGACCTGATGACTCACCGCCGCCGGTGTAACAAAAAGCTGCGTGGCGGCCTTCTGAAAGCTCAGCGATCGCGCGGCGGCCTCGAACGCTCTCAGCGCGGTAAGGGGAGGGGCGCGGCGCGGTTTCATGAGGGGGCTCCTGCCAGCACGGGTCATCGATCTTATCAGGTTAGTTTTAGTAACCTGAAAGGCAAATCTTCTCGTTTGTGGTCGCGGGCCGGCCTGTCGATCATGGCCGCCTCCATTCAAGGCAAGCCGCCATGCACCTGACACCGCTGGGCCCGGACGTGTTCCTGTGCGTTGGCAAGGACCACCAATCCGTTGTGACCGTGTTCCTCGATGGCAGTGATGCGCTGCTGGTGGATGCACTGGGGAGCGCCGCGGACGCGGCAGCGCTGCGCGTGCTGATCTGCGACGAGCTGGCAAAGACGGTGCGCGTCATCGTCTCCACCCATTTCATGAGCGACCACATCGCCGGCCTCGCCACCTTCCCCGACGCCATGGTCATCGCGCATCGCAATTACCGGCATGCGTTCCTGTCACAGAATCGCCGTGTCGACGCGTTCTACCGTGAGCCGCAGGTCGTGTTCGACAGCACGATGCGCATCCGCTGGGGCCGCCATGAGCTGCGCCTGCTGCACAACCCCGGCAAGACGATGGATCACATCAGCGTCGATGTTCCGACCGCCGACCTGGTCTGCGTCGGCGACAACATCGTGGGGAACATCGTGTACCTCTCAAAGGCCGACCCCGTCCAGATCCGAACGGCCATTGGCCGGGCAAGGCAGTTTGGGCGCGGCACCGTCGTTGGCGGCCACATGGGGCGCTTTGAGGCCGCCGTGCTCGACAACGCTGTGCACTATCTGGACCAGCTCCGCCGCAAGGTCATCGCGATGCGCGCGCAAGGCGCGGGTGAATCGCTCGCGGCCCGGTTGGCCGCCATTCGGATCGGAGACTGCCTGGCACCCGGCGTCGAAGCGAGCGCGTTTGAAGAGGAGTGGCATCTGCGCAACCTGGAGGCCATTGACCTTCAAGGCATCTTTGAACTGGACACCTACCTGGCACATCCGGCGGAGGTTGCATGACCACCTATCTGCCATGCGGCGCACGGATGGGTCGCCGCGTCTTCCTTTGCGGCGTCGCGGCAGGCGCCACGGCCGCGCTGCTGCCCGCTTCCCGGGCGACAGCGCGGTCAGCGTCGGGTGACCTGCGGATTCAGCGGCTGGCCTGGGCGGGCCTTCGCCTGCAGTTGCCGGGCTCCACCCTGTTCATCGACCCGCTGACCAGCGCCACGGAGTGGGGCAGGGCATTGCCGGACGCCCTGGTTCCTGTCGACGGCGGGCGGGGAGACACCACGGTCCTGCTCACGCACGTCCACTCGGACCACTTCGACGCCGGGGCCGTGGCCCAGGCATTGCGGAACGGCGGGAGCCTGATCCACCCGGAGGGGACGCATCCGCTTCCCGTCCCCGGGGGAGCACGGGCGCGGTCCGCACGCCTTTGGGAGCCTCAGCTGCTGGGTGACTTTACCGCCACGGCGGTGCCGGCCTCGGATGGATACGGCGACACCCAGGTTTCATGGGTGGTATCGGCCGCCGGCCGGCGGATATTCCATGGCGGAGACACGATGTGGCACGGCCACTGGTGGAAGATCGGTCGCCAGCTCGGTCCCTTCGACGTGGCGTTCCTGCCGATCAACGGCGCCCGATTTGGGTGGCGCACACCGGTCAGCGGTCAGCCAGGCGTGTTGACCCCCGAGCAGGCCATCGCTGCGGCCACCGTGCTGAGTGCGCGGTCGGTCGTCCCGATCCACTACGGGATCTCCGGCGTAGAGGCCTACCAGGAAGTGGACGATCCGCTTGGCGCCCTGGTCAGGGCGGCGCGGGCAACGGCCATCGAGGTGCAGTCCGTGCCGCCGGGGGCGTGGGTGGCGTGGCGGTGATCCACAGCGTGGTGCCGGAGGCGGAAAAGGCCCTGGCCACGCGCACCCGATCAAGCGCCAAACCATGGCCGATTGCACGACAATCAACATCGCAACGCCATCTGGAGAACTGACGCATATGCAGATTCAGGAGTATGAAGAGCGGCTTCGCCTCGCCATGCTGCACAGCGATGTCGCCGAGCTGGACGCCCTGATTGACGATGACCTGCTGTTCGTCGGACCAGGAGGTGGCATGTATACGAAGGCCGACGATCTGCAGCTGCATCGCTCGGGGTCGCAGCGCATGCTCCAGGCGGTCTGGCACACGGTAGAGGTGCGCTCGTACGGCACGACATGCATCACGGCCGTCACCGCTGAGCTGTCTGGCACGCTCATGGGCGCGCCGTTTGCCGGCCGGTTCCGTTATCTCCGCACTTGGGTACAGAAGGAGGGCATCTGGCGCGTGGTGGCCGGCAGTGTATCGGCGATCAGTGAGTGAGGCTCTGCTGGAGGCTTCCCGATCGGGCGAGCGCCGGCAGGCGGGCAGGCGGTGCGGACGCTCCCTGACCGGGGCGACCAGGCCTGGTCGTCTCAGCAGGTCCGGAGCTGACGGACCGACGTGGCGCTTGCCGCCGGGTGGTGCCAATTCATCGGCGCTGGACGTGGCGCCTGGCTCCCGTTCAGCAGTGGAGCGTGCGGCCAAGTCGGTGGGCCTTGTGCCATGCCGCGTGCGTGTTGCGTCGCCTCAGGGCTGCCGACAGACTACGGACAAGAATGAGTGCTACAAGGCTGCCTTGATCCTGGTGCCCAATGAAGATACTCCTCGTAGAAGACGAACCCGAAATGGCCTCGGCCATCAGCGATGTCCTTCACGCCTACAACATGGTGGTGGAGCATGCGGCGACCTTGGCGTTGGCACGCCAGATGGCCTTGGCCGGCCCGGCTGACATCCTGATCGTAGACCGGCAACTGCCTGATGGCGATGGCCTGGCGTTTGTCCGATGGTTACGTGCACAAGGCGACAGTACGCCGGTGCTGGTCCTCACTGCACTGGGCGATCTGGCCGAGCGGGTGGCAGGATTGGATGTGGGTGCCGATGACTACCTGGCCAAGCCGTTTGCTACCGAGGAGCTGCTGGCGCGGCTACGGGCGCTTTCACGCCGACCAGCACAACTGAAGACCGACATCGTCACCGTCGGGCGGTTGGACTACGATTTTGGCAGCCACCTGGCGACGGTGGCGACGCAACCGGTCGATCTCAAGCGCCGTGAACTGCTAGTCCTCGAAGCCCTGATGCGCCGCTTTGGAAGGATGGTTACCCGCGAGGCGCTGATGAATGCGGTGTTCTCGATGGATGACAATGTCCAGCCGAACGCGTTGGACACGTCGGTTTCGCGCCTGCGCAGGAAGCTGGCCGATGCCGACGCCGGTGTCGTGATCAATGTGGTTCGGGGGCTGGGCTTCATGCTGAGGTCTGCGCAATGAGCGTTTTCGGGCGCTCTCTGCGCTGGCGGCTGGTCCGAAACCTGATCGCCGCCCATGCCCTGGTGATCGGGCTGGCTGGTATCGTGCTTTTCATGGTCGTCATGTTCTTTGTTCTGGAAGATACTGACGGCGAAAGTCCTGCGTTCAGTGCCGTGGCCATGACGACGCTCAGCGAGGCGGTCAGCCACGATGCGCACGGGCGCCTGACGTTGGCGCGGACAGATTCGCTGCAGCGACTGCGCGATCATTCAGATCGAATGTGGTTCATCATTTCCGATGAGCGCGGAAACATGCTGAAAGAGGGCGATCCGCCTGCGGGCCTGGCCGCCTACCAGAAGGCCATCGCCCGCATTGAGAGCGCGAACTTCCTGCCCCTGCCGAGCGACCCTGGCGCTGGTCGAATCTACCTCCAGACCTTCGCGGGGAAGGGCGGGAGCGTCAAGATTCTGTTCGGCGGCGAAGGCCGCATTGAACCGATCGCTGTTTCGTTGCTTGCATCGTCTGTACTCTGGCAGACCTTGATCATCGCTGGATTGGTGTCGCTGTCAACGCTGCTGATCGTGCCGTTTGTTGTTCGCCGGACACTCTTGACCCTTCGCCGTACTGCCGATGAAGCGTCCCGATTGAACCTTGCCAACAGCGAAAACCGTCTCTCAGAGGACGATATCCCGGATGAGGTCGTGCCCGTCGTCACCGCGGTGAACCACGCGCTGGACCGGCTCGACACCGCAATGAAGAAGCACCAGCGCTTCATTGCCGATGCCGCGCATGAACTGAGAACCCCGGTCGCGATCCTGTCGACCAGACTGTCGGCACTGCCGAGCTCGCCACTCAAGGCGCGCCTGCTCGAAGACGCAGCCCGATTGAGCTCCTTGGCCGGGCAATTGCTGGATATCCATCGCTTCGAATCAGAGGAACTCCCGCTCGTGCCACAGGATCTGGTGGAGATCGCGCGCTCGGTGGTGCTGGACATGGCCCCTTTGGCGTTTGCAGCAGGCTACGAGGTTGCGTTTGATGCCGATGCCGAGCAGGTCGAGGTTGCCGTGGACAGACATTCGATTGAACGCGCGCTCGCCAACCTCGTCCAGAATGCTATCAATTATGGTGGCCGCGCGGGGCAGATCACGATTCGAGTCAGCGCCGATCGCTATATCGACGTAACCGATGAAGGGGAGGGCGTCCCGGCCGCCGACCGCGAACGGATCTTCGAGGCGTTCCAGCGCGGTGCCAAAGATGGACGTGGCGCCGGCCTTGGCTTGGATCTGGTGCAGCAGGTCATGTTTCGCCATGGCGGCCAGGTGGCCCTGCTGGACACCGCCGCGACCGGCGCACGGTTCAGATTGATCTTCGGGTGAACCGTTGCGCGGTCGGCTGCGCGGGCCGGACTGGACCGGCCGGGCGCAGCTGGGATATCAGCGCGAGCTCAACGCCTTTACTGGATCCAGTCGCGAGGCGCTCCGCGCCGGCAGGAATCCGAACCCGATCCCGATGGCAGAGGAAACGCCCACGGCCCCCAACAGCGACCACGGCGATATGACCATGCGTATCCCCAGATCCAGCAGCGCAACAACGCCCGCCAGGCTCAACGCCACGCCAAGGCCGATGCCCCCCCCGATCATGCAGACCAGGATGGCCTCGATCAGGAACTGAGCAAGGATGTCCGATTGCCGTGCCCCCACCGCCATGCGCACGCCGATCTCCTGGATACGCTCGGTCACCGAGACCAGCATGATGTTCATGACGCCGATGCCGCCCACGAGAAGGGAGATCAGCGCAATGCTGGAAATCAACAACGTGATGGTCTGGGTCGTACTCTCGATCGTCTTCCGGATCGAGTCGGAACTGCTGAGAAAGAAGTCGTTTCCCCCATGACGCTGGCGCAGCAGTCGTTCAATGGCGCGCTCAGCCGAGACGCTTGAGGCGTCTGCTTCAAGTCGAACGGTGAGGCTACTGACCTGCGAATCGCCCAGTCGTCCAGCAACGCTTGTGTAAGGCAACCAGATGCTCAGGGAGGTGCCGGCAAGGACCCCCTTTTCGGGCGCGGTGACGCCCGCGATGCTGACCGGCACGCCAGAGACCAGCATCACTTCGCCGATGACGTTCTTCTGGCCGGGGAAGAGCCGCTCCCGGGTCGCGGTGTCGATCACGGCCTGCTGCCCCAGGCGGGCTACATCCTGGTGGGCGAACGGCCCGCCTTGCACGAACTCCAGCCCGCGCACACGGAAGTACTGCCATCCGACGCCGTTGACTGTGGCCAGTGCCTCCACCCCTGCGCTCCTCACGTTGGCACTGGACGTCATCGTTGGGGTCGCACTGTCGACAAAGGGCAGGCTGGCCAATGCCTCGGCATCGTCGGCCGTGAGCGTGCGTACGGTATCTGCCAAACGGTCACCTGGACCGGTTCCGGGCAGCACTTCGACCGTGTTGGTGCCCAGGGCGCTGATATCGGAAAGGATCTTCTGTTTGGATCCTTCGCCAAGCGCGATCACCGACACCACGGACGAAATGCCGATGATGATTCCCAGCATCGTGAGCAATGTGCGCAGCTTGTGCGACCGCATGGAGCGGAGCGCGATGTCAAAGGATTCCAGAAGACGACCCCAGCGCGTCCCGCCAACAGGGCTTCTAGAGACAGGGGATGGCCCAGACACTGTAGTCGGCGGCTCCGCAACAGCGTGCCCGCGTGCGACACGATCATCCCTCACCACGCGACCGTCGCGGACCTCGATAACGCGGTCCGCGTGCGCCGCGACATGCGGATCGTGAGTGACCACGATGACCGTGTGTCCCTGGCCATGAAGGTCTTTCAGAATCTCCAGCACGTCCTGTCCGCTGGCCTGGTCGAGTGCACCTGTGGGCTCATCGGCAAGAATCACATGACCACCGTTCATCAACGCGCGGGCGATGGAAACACGTTGCTGCTGGCCACCGGAAAGCTGGTTTGGCCTGTGATCCATGCGTGCACCCAGCCCCAGGCGCTCCAGCAGCGTCACCGCACGCGCCCGACGCGTCACCGGAGGCACGTCGGCATAAATCGCCGGCATCTCCACGTTCGCGATCGCATCCAGCGAAGACAGAAGCTGATAGCGCTGAAAAATGAAGCCGAAGTGCTCACGGCGAAGCCTCGCCAAGGCCTCCGGGTGCATCGCTGCGGCATCGATACCCTGTACCAGGAGTCTGCCGCTGGTGGGGCGATCAAGACAGCCGAGTATGTTCATCAGCGTGGACTTCCCTGAGCCAGACGGACCGATGATCGCCACCATGTCGCCGGTCTCGATGCTCAAGTTGATGCTGTCAAGGACACGGGTTGCGGGGCCTCCGACAGCGGCGAACTCACGATTCACATCGATCAACTGCAGCATCGGAACGTTTTCGCCAGCTGCTCGGGATGCGGGCATGGCGGCCGCGATCTGTCCCGTCACGGCCGGCCCTCCCCAAGGAGTACCCGCTCACCCCGGCGCAGACCCGATTTCACCTCCGTCATGTTGCGGTTGTCCAGGCCGATCTTCAGGATTCGATGCTCGATGCCTCCGTCGGCCCTGAGCACGCGCGCGCTTCTGGTTCCGACGACAACATCCACCGTGATGGCGGCAGATGGAACCATGAGGACCTCCGTCGCCTCGGCCACCACGATGGTGGTCCTGGCTGTCATGTCGATCCGTAGTTGGCGGTCCGGGTTGGGCACCCGCAGGATCGCGTTGTAGTAGACCGCCTTCGAACCACCGCCATCCGTGCCGGACGCTGACGGATCATCAGATCGTTGCTGGGCGAGAGACACAGGGCCCGGCTCCACCTCCGTCAGTGTTGCTTGGTGCCGACGGTCATCGGGTCCCATCAACGTGAAGTAGGCAGGCATGCCCGGCGCTACCTGTGCGATGTCCGCCTCGGAAACCTGCGCCTTGATCACCATGGTCTGCAGATCGGCCAGCTTGACGATGGTCGGTGCAGACTGATTGGCATTCACGGTCTGGCCCTGCTCAGTGACCACCGCAACCACCACGCCGTCCATCGGTGCGGTCACCCGCGTATAGGAGAGGTTGAGCTCGGCAGTTTCGGCAGCGATCCGCGCCTGCTCAGCATCTGCTTCCAAGGCGTCCACCTCCGCCCGGGCAGCAGCGAACGCGGCCTGTGCGGACTCAAACTGCGCGCGTGCGGTGGAATCGCTCGTCATCAACACAGCTTGGCGTTCAGCCTCCAGCCGGAGCTGTCTCAGTGTGGCTTGGCGTGCCTTCAGGCGCGCCGCGGCGCTTCGTACCTGTGCGGACGCATTGCGCAGCGCGTTACGCTGTGGAAGCGCATCAATCTCCGCAATAGGCTGACCTTTGCTGACCACGTCACCGAGCTTCACATGCAGGCGGATGACCTGGCCGGTAACCTGTGCGCCCACATCGACCAGCTGCGCCGCCCTGATCCGGCCGGTGGCCAGGACGGTCTGCTCCACATTGCCGGTCTGCACGACGGCGGTGGAGGGAGGCGCTGACTCTGACCTGCTCAAGACCAGGGCGGTGCCGAAACCCAGCACACCCAGTACCGCACCTGCGATGAGCGCACGCTTCATCCTAGTCTTCACAGCCATCCCCTCGCGTGATGGCGCTATGGTCATTGACGGTCTGGGTGTGGACCGCCCATGTCCCGCCCAGCACGCGATACAGGGCGACGTATCCCCCGACCCGTGACTGCGATGCCTGGATCTTCTGGTCCTCGGCCATGCTCAATAGCTGTTCAGCGCGCAGAAAATCGGATAGCGCGCTGGCACCCGCCTCGTACCGGCGCCGCTCAATCGTCATCTGCCGCTGAGCCGCCGCCACGACCGCCGCAGCGGTGCAGACCGCACGATCCGCAGCGTCTGCATCGGCAAGGACATCGCCAGTCTCACGGATAGCTGCGTGTACCGTTCTGCGATATTCGGCGGTCGCAATCTGCTGATCCATCGTCGCGACCCCGGCTCTAATTCTGGCTGCTCCGTGATCGATCAGTGGGGCCGCCAGGTTCGCAGCGGCATCCCAGATGGACCTGGATTGGTGCCCGCCGTCGAGGGCGGTCGAGTAGCTGCTGGTGATGCTGAGTCGGGGCAGTCGCTCCGCGCGCGCGACACCAACGCCTGCATACGCTGCCTGCAGTGCGTGCTCGGCAGTCAGCACATCCGGTCGCAAGAGCAGGAGCTCCGAGGGCACCTCCCGCGGGACGCGGGCGTTGCTCTTGAACAGATCCTCAAGCGGCGTATCTGCTTCCGGCAGGGAGGGCAGCGAAAGGCCGCCGCCTATGGTGAGCTCCAGCGCGTTCTGACTTTTCTGAACCTGGATCGATCGCGCCAACGCGTCCTGCTTCGCCGCTTGTACCGCCGTGTCTGCCCGTGCCAGTTCCGCTTGACCATCGGCGCCGTGACGGAACCTCAACAGTGTTCTCTCATACAGGCCAGTGAGAAGCTGCAATCGCATCAAGGCACCGCGCTCGCGCTTCATGTCGGCAGCCAATGCCAACCAAGCCTGCACGGTCTCTGACTCCACGGTGATACGCGCGCCGCGCGCAATCTCGTCGCGCCGCAGATAGTCGTGCAATGCGCGCTGTTTGAGATTCTTGACGCGTCCGAACAGGTCTATCTCGTAGGACGCCATGGCGACTGAGATGGAGGACGATGTCGGCGTCCGGTGTGACCTGCCGCTACTGCCATTTACCTCAAAACCGGGCAGCGACTCGCTCCGCGTGATGCCCTGGAGCTGCCGTGCGCGCTCGACGTTCAACACAGCGACCTGAATGTCCTGATTGTGGGCCACAGCGAGGGAGACCGCCGCGCGCAACGGGGCGCTCGCTATCTGGTCAAGTAGTGGGGATGTCGAGGCAGGGCGAAGCTGCGCTACATCGCTGGCTGTCGTGATCGATGGCCGGAGATAGGGCGGTGATAGATCCGAACAGCTGGACAGAATCATGGCGGCCGATAGCGCCGCAGCGGCATTTCGCATGGCAGGGGGTGTATGGGAGCCGGACCGGTGTTACTGCCGCCCGCATATAGGTGCGGCGCGCAGATCCAGTCATGGACGGGGCCCGCATGCTGACCGTCGATTCTGTCGACAGTCTGTCCTGATGCCCCAGCAGGGCGCGGGGTTCACCAAACCGCTGCACGGATAGCCTGCGAGGCCGGACAGACTCACGACAGACAGCAGTGGCACTGTCCGCGTTTGGCGTGGCGGGAAGATGCCTGCCCATTCACCGACCTCAATCAAGACCGACACCGAGCATCCATGGACCCTTCGCGCGTACTACTGTTCTTCTCCGAGTGGATCAAACGACCATGCTCCGTCGCCGCCGTGGCCCCCTCCGGCAAGGCACTCTCCAGGCTCATCACGCGCTCCATCAGCAGCAGGACCGGCCCGGTTCTCGAGCTGGGGCCTGGTACGGGCGTGTTCACGACCATGCTGATGGAACGGGGTGTGCGCGCCGAGAATCTTACGTTGATCGAATATGGACCTCGCTTCGCCAGCGTGCTGAGGCAGATCATTCCGGGCGCGCAGGTTCGCCAGATGGATGCGACCGCGTTGGCGCACCTGCCGCCACTCAGGAGCGATGGTTTCGGTGCGGTGGTGTGTGGGTTGGGGCTGCTGAGCATGCCGGAGAACAAGGTTCGACAGATCGTGGGCGGCGCGATGAAGAACCTCCGCCCGGATGGCGCGCTCTTTCTGTTCACATACTCCTCGCGCTGCTCGGTGCCCCAGCCTGTGCTGGACCAGTTGGGCCTGCGCGCCTTTCGCGTGGGAAGAGCCTGGATGAACTTGCCCCCCGCTTCTGTCTTTGAGATTCGGGCGGCCGAAGGGCAGAAAGCATGAGCTCCGAGGAGATCCTTATGCTGGTGGCCAGCTACGGGTTGACCGGCGTTTTCGTGATGGCGCTATTCGAGAAGTTCATCCCCGTCATTCCGTCGTATCTGATGCTCATGATCCTCGGCATGTCGGCCAACAGTCTCCCCCAGCTTGCAGGTGTTCTTATTGTCAGCGCGCTTGGGTCGACCTTGGCTTCAGCCGTCTGGTACCAGATTGGTGACTTCCTGGGCGACAACCGTGTCCGCCGTGCCATCTCTCGCTATGGCCGCTACGTATTCTTCACGGTCGATCACTACGACCGACTGGGTGCGGCGTACAAGCGGAACACGTTCCTGGTGTCATTTGCCGGGCAAGGTGTTCCCGTGGCACGGATCTACCTGGCGTTGCCTGCGGGGGTGATGAGGGTGGGGTTCAGGCGCTTTGTCGCCGCTGCGACCCTCGGCACCCTGGTGTATAACCTGGCATTCCTGTTGGTCGGGCACGCGCTCAGGGGCTCCGGTCACGACCCACTGATGACCGGCCTGCTGGTCGCGGCCGCATTGGTGGCGGCAGAAGTGATGCTGTTCGCCTTCATTCGCCGCAGGGGTGTCTGACACGCACTGACAATGCCTTGGACGACATGCTGCAAGCTGCCGTTGCACGCTGGCCCGTTGTCTCGCCCGGAGCGTCAGCGCTGAACGTGAGGGCAGGGCGCTGCCCAACATGCACTTGCATACCCAGCAGGGTATCCCTCCCATGCCGGTGTCGGCAGCATGGAGGCCCCATCCGCGCCGGGCGCCCCCTCATCCGTGGCCATTCCCGGGCGACACAGTTCAGTGCCACGGGGGCTGCCGGGTACGCTGGTGCGCCGACAGCTCACCTGGATCTCTCCAGGGTGTCTGCCGGCGCCTTCGCCAGGAAGCGTGCTCAATAGCGGCCGCTCGGCCAGTCCGTGTAGCCCTTCGCACCACCGCCGTAGTAGGACTCGCGCGGCGCAATGGCAAGTTCGGCGCCGCGTCGCAGGCGCTCAACCAGATCCGGGTTGGAGATGAAGAGGCGACCAAAGGCGACCGAATCGATCTTGCCGCTGGCCCGTCGTTCGATGGCCATTTCCAGGTCGTAGTTGTTGTTACCGATGAAGTGCCCGTTGAACAGGGCGCTCAGGGCTTCCATGTCTACGCCGTCCGGGACGCTGCGGCTGGTCGCCGTGGCACCTTCGACGAAGTGCAGGTACGCCAGGTTGAAGGCATTGAGCTTCTCGATGAGGTAGCCATGCAGCGCCATGACGTTACTGTCCGGCGGCGTGTTGCCGGCATCCGGAGTCACCGGGGAGAGGCGAATGCCCACCCGATCACTTCCCCAGATCTTGACGATCGCTTCCGTGACTTCCAAGGTCACGCGCGCACGGTTCTCAATGGAGCCGCCGTAGCGGTCTGTGCGCTGATTGGTTGAATCGCGCAGGAACTGGTCGAGCAGATAGCTGTTGGCCGAGTGGACCTCCACGCCATCAAAACCGGCCCGCCTGGCGTTCTGCGCAGCCGTTCTGTACTGCTCGATCTGGTACCGGGAGGGTCCGCACCGGCTTGGCCATTCCGTATGGAGATGTCAGTCGGGACGATGTCGCGGCCACCCTGCTGGAGATCATCGAGAACCCCTCGGTATCGCGCATCATCATCGAGCTGACCCAGGGGCAGACACCCGTCGCCGATTCCATCCGGCACTTTGCCAAGGCATGAGCGGGCAGGAAGGGCGGGGTGGTGGGGTCACGCCAGGCGTTTGCGCATGAACACCCGCTCGTGTCCCAGCGGGTAGTCGGCCAGCCGGGCAAATACAACGTAGCGGTGGCGCGCATAGAACCCCTCGGCCTGCCAGTCGAAGGTGTCCAAACGGGCCGAGTGGGCGCCCTGCTCACGCGCGCGGCGTTCGCACTCCTCCAGCAGTGCGGTGCCCAAACCTGCCGACCGCTCGCCAGGCTCCACCCAGAGCACGTGGAGCTCAAGCCAGCCCAGTGCCACGTCCGCCAGAATGCCGCCCAGCAGCGCCCCCTGTGGGCACCGCGCCACAATCCTCAATTCGGACTCCTGACCACCACCGGTGAAGGGATGATTGAACTGCTGGAGCGATGTGCAGAGCTGTTCAACGTCTTCCGGGGCCGCTGGCATCAGGGCGATGCCTTCCTGCTTATCCATGCGCTCTCCTTCGGCATGCGTGGCTGCGGGCAGATTATCGATATTGCTGGCGATTGCACGGACGGAAAACCAGAACCCGATGGACATGGCACTGCGGATGGGCGGGTTTCGGCAGTAAACCGAGCTGATATCGGCGGCACAAGCGGGCAACGCATCTGCGGCTGACAAGCGCCTCATGGATCGCACCGTCCCACCGCGTGATGCTGTCTCTTCGACGGGTGTGCACAGTGTCGGGCGTATAGTCGTCCCACACCACGCTTTTCCCCATGGCACCGAACTGCCCGCAGTTCATCACCGCAAGGATCGAAGCAATGCCCAAGGGCTCAGACCTCCTGGTCGCCGCACTCGAAAATGAGGGCGTAGACCGCATCTTCGGCGTTCCGGGCGAGGAAAACCTCGATTTCCTGGAATCCCTGCGGAACTCCCGCATCGAGCTGGTCCTCACCCGTCACGAACAGGCCGCCGCCTTCATGGCGGCCACCCACGGCCGCCTCACGGGCAGGCCCGGGGTCTGCCTCGCCACCCTCGGCCCCGGTGCACTGAACTTCTCCACCGGCGCGGCCTACGCCCATCTCGGGGCGTGGCCGATGATCCTGATCACCGGCCAGAAGGCGGTGATGAGCGCCCGGCAGGCGCGCTTCCAGATCGTGGACATCGTGGCCTCGATGAAGCCGCTCACGAAAATGACCCGCCAGATTGTCAGCCCCGCGGCCATTCCGGCCATGGTGCGCGATGCCTTCCGCGTCGCCATGGAGGAGCGGCCGGGCCCGGTGCACCTGGAACTCCCGGAGGATGTCGCCGGCGAAGAGGTCGACGCGGTGCCGGTGATTTCGGTGCACCCCCTGGACCGGCCCGTCGCCCCTGACGCAGCGCTCGACCGGGCCGTCACTGCCATCCTTGCCGCCAAGCGCCCCCTGGTGATGATCGGTGCGGCCTGCAGCCGTCCCTCGCTGACCGACGCGCTTTCCTCATTCGTCGCCCGCACGCGCCTGCCATTTTTCACTACCCAGATGGGCAAGGGCGCCGTTACCGGCGGCTCCAACCTGTACATGGGCACCGCTGCGCTGTCCGAAGGCGACTATGTCCACGAGGCTGTCGCGCGCGCGGACCTGATCCTTGCCATCGGCCATGACACCATCGAAAAGCCGCCGTTCCTGATGAAAGACAACGGCGGGCCCAAGGTCATCCATGTCGGCTTCCAGTCCGCCACGGTCGAACAGGTCTACCACCCCGATATCGAGGTGATCGGCGACATCGGCGCCAGTGCCACCGCGCTTGCCGAGCGCCTGGAGGGCAAACTGATCGAAGATGCCGGCACCAGTGAGCTACGCAAGAAGATACTGTCCCGCCTCAACGACCGCGCCGAGGAGGACCGCTTCCCGGTCACGCCCCAGCGCCTGGTCCATGACGTGCGGCAGGCGATGCCCGAAGACGGCATCGTCTGCCTCGACAACGGTATGTACAAGATCTGGTTCGCCCGCAACTACCGTACGCATGTGGCCAACACCCTGCTGCTCGACAACGCGCTGGCCACCATGGGCGCCGGCCTGCCGTCGGCCATGATGGCATCGATGCTGTTTCCGCAGCGCCGCGTGCTGGCGGTCTGTGGCGACGGTGGCTTCATGATGAATTCGCAGGAGATGGAAACCGCCGTCAGGCTGGGCCTGAACCTGGTGGTCATCGTCCTCAATGACAGCGCCTACGGCATGATCCGCTGGAAGCAGGCGGTCGACGGCTTCGAAGACTTTGGCATGCGCTTCGGCAATCCTGATTTCGTGCGCTACGCCGAAGCCTATGGTGCGAAGGGCACCCGGATCACGGCAGTGGACCAGCTGGTGCCCACGATCGAGGCCGCCCTCGCTGGCGGTGGCGTCCACCTGCTGGATGTGCCCATCGACTACTCCGAAAACACCCGCGTCCTGGTCGACGAACTGCGCAACCGCACGCCCGACGTGGGCTGTGCGTAAGCGGTCGCGGTGATGCCCAACACAAGGAACCCCCCATGTTGACCGTCGTACAAGCCTTCGATCGCGCACCCATCGCCGACGTCCCGTTCGACGATGCCGCGGCGCTGGAACGCAAGCTCAGCGCCGCCCAGCGGGTATTCAAGAACCGCGACGGCTGGCTCCAGCCTCACCAGCGCATCGCGATCCTGCGCAAGCTGGCCGCACTGATGGAGGCCAAACGCGACCATCTGGCCCTGCAGATCGCGCGCGAGGGCGGCAAGCCGCTGCCCGATGCGATCGTCGAGACCACCCGCGCCATTGATGGCGTCCACAACGCTGCCGATGAGCTGCGCAACTTTGCCGGCCGCGAGATCCCGATGGGCCTTTCAGCGGCGGCGGAGAATCGCTGGGCCTTCACCACCCGCGAGCCGATCGGCGTCGTCGCGGCGATCTCGGCATGCAATCACCCGCTGAACCTGATCGTCCACCAGGTTGCGCCTGCCATCGCGGTGGGATGCCCGGTCATCATCAAGCCGGCGTCGACCACGCCGCTGTCCTGCCTGGAGTTCGTGGCGATGGTCCACGAGGCAGGCCTGCCGGAGCCGTGGTGCCAGAGCTTCCTGCCGGATGGCAACGCGCTGGCCGAGGCGCTTGTCACCGACCCGCGCGTTGCCTTCCTCAGCTTCATCGGCTCGGCCCGGGTCGGGTGGTCGTTGCATGCCAAGCTCGCACACGGGGCGCGCTCGGCGCTGGAACATGGTGGCGTTGCGCCGGCCATCGTGGACCGCAGCGCGGACCTGGCCAGGATCATCGAACCCATCGTCAAAGGCGGGTATTACCACGCCGGACAGGTCTGCGTATCCACCCAGCGCATCTTCGTGCACAACGCCATCGCCGACGACTTCACCCAGGCGCTGATCGCGCGCGTGGAAAAACTCCGTACCGGCGACCCCACATTGAAAGAAACCGAGGTGGGTCCGCTGATCCAGCCTCGCGAGGCCGATCGGGTGGCCGAATGGATCGAAGAGGCGGTGCAGGGTGGGGCGCAGTGTGCAACCGGCGGCAAGCGCCTTTCCGAAACGACGCTGCAGCCCACCATGCTGCTCGACCCTGCCAGCGACGCCCGGGTGACCACGCAGGAGGTCTTCGGCCCGGTGGTGGCGGTGTACCGCTATAGCGAGCTTGACGAGGCTATCGCGCGGGCGAACTCGTTGCCTACCGCGTTCCAGGCAAGCGTCTTCGCGCAGGACATCGATATCGCGATGCGCGCGGCCAACCGGCTGGACGCCTCGGCTGTGATGATCAACGACCCTACTGCGTTCCGCACCGACTGGATGCCGTTTGCAGGGCGCCGGGAGTCCGGTTATGGAACCGGAGGTATTCCTTACACGATGCGCGACATGTCGCAGGAGAAGATGATCCTCTTGCGGAGAAGTTGAGCGGGGTGTGGGCGAGGGGAGGGCATGACGAGTACCCTGGATGAATTGAGCCGCGCCTATGGCAGGATGTCGAAGTCGCAGCATATCCAGCATTCCGCCAACTCCACTTTGCGCTGGGCACCTGTAACGCTGCGGGGCCCTCACTCAGGCGAGTCGGCCGATGGCCTGCAGGAAATCTGTGGCGTCCGCGCCATCTTTGATGTCATCCCCCCCATCAGTGAGCAGGGTGCTGATCGCAGCTGGACAGATGAGGTTAGGGAGAAATTTTGTGCCGTCGGCTACAAGATCGCGAACCGTACGATGGCAGCTGAATGAACCTTCGATATCTGTTACCTGCACAGCATAGCCAAGTCGCCGGTAGAGGTTGTTTCGTCGTTCTCGCTGGTCATCGTCCTTAGCGTCTACTGCGCTGAGAGAAATGTCGGCCATCGTGTAACCGCCTAGTCCAGCCAGGGTGCAACGGGCTGAGAGCCAGCTCAGACAGAACGTTGCCAGGCCGCGGCCATAAAAAGTTTTATCCTGGTAAATGCCAACCCAACCTTTAGGGCCGATCTTTGCAACGTGGCGACCATGGTCGACGGTAATGCTGAACGAACCGCTGGTGTTTGAGAAAACCTGAGATCCTCCACGGACTACCTGGACAACCGGGCGTGACGGACTACCGCCGATTGACGCAGCTCTCCTGATGCTTAGGTGAAACGTCTCGATACTGCGCTCGCGTCTGTTGGAGAACTGAACCTCGAACAAGGTGACGCGACGAGGCAATAGAGAATCTGTCTCCCTTTCAGAATCCGCCTTCCTTGCACCATCGAGAGACCACAGCCAGAAGCGCTCGACTGCGTCTTGCCGGGTGAGGTACATGTTTGCGTCCTCAAGATTCATGATCCAACTCCGAAGTCTGTATTTCCATGGATTCTCGTGGCTCGCCTGAGCAGCATCGGCACCTCGCAGGCGGGCCGCGCCGTGCCGGCTGTGCCGCAGTTTTTTCGTCCACGTCCCAGCGCAAGTGGCGGAGCCCTGACCATACAGGCGTGTCCGCGACAGGGGCTGCCTGGAGCAGGGCAGGGCTGCCAACAGCGAAGGTTCGCTCCAGGCTGCGCCAGGATCAACCCCAGCGCGGGACGACCGTGCAACTCCGCGCGTGCTCATCTCGGTCGGCGAGCGGCCAATGGCTACGCTCCCTGCGTCCCTGCAAAATCGGTACAGCGGCAATTAGCGTGACGCGTCACGCGGGCTTTTGGTATTCTCCTGGCAGCTATAGGGGGCTACATGGACGTAAGAGCGATACTTTTGATTGTCACGCTACTCTGCAGTTGTTCCGCATCCGCTCAACAGGTGCACAAATGCGTTGATGGCGGTCAGGCGGTCTATCAGTCCGCCCCATGTGCAAAGGGAGCACCTGTGAAGACATGGGATGCTGTGCCTGAAGCGCCCAGTCCATACCGCCAGCAGCGGCTTGAAGGAATTCAGCGTGAACTGATTCAGCGCCGCGCCAGCCAGCCGCAGGCGTATGGCTATGCCAGTCAGTCAGGCGGGGTCAGGGGTGTTTCGATCAGCAAGTACAAAGACCCGAGTCGCTGTGAGGCTGCAAAGGCTAGTCGCGCCTCAGCGTTCGCGGCGGCAGGCCTACATCGGTCCTTTGAACTGACTCGGCGCATGGATGACCTAGTGTTCGATGCGTGCAAGTAACCTGTTCGGGGTGAAGGGGCTGCGCCAATAAAACCCGAGCGCAGGCTTTGTCCGCCGAAGTCTCCGTCTAGGCCGCCTTGCTTAGCGCGGCGCTGGATGATCAGTGCAATGGCGCGATCGCTCGACGTAACAGCGCCCCTTCGGTGAGCTGGGCGGCGTCCAGCCACGCCTGCAACGCGGTCGCGGCCGCGCCCAGAAGCGGCTTATCGGGACTGCCGCCCACCTTTGGCCCGTCCTGCAGCGTCCGTGGCCGCGGCGACTTCGCTGCGACGGCGGCCGCCGCTGGCAAAGGCAAAGCAGAGCAGGGCGCGATCGCGCAGGCCGGCCAGGTCGTTTCCGCAGGTGACCAGCAGCACCTGCAGCTCGATCCGGGTAATGGCCGCCTTCTTCTGCGGGCGTTCGCCACGCTTGTGCGCGCTGCGGCGGGCACTGGCCAGCAGCTGGCGCACCTCAACGCTGTCGATGGGATTGGCCAGTTGCTGCAGCTGATGGACCTTGCTCAGCACCGATACGCGGTGGGTAAAGGTAGCCAATCGCCAGGGGCCGGGGCAATGAGTTCATCGCTCTCCATGCTCAGCCGCTGATCCCATTAGATGACGCGAATGGAGTCAAGCGCGAGCACGTAGCGACCATCGACCTTGGTCATGTCGAAGCGGGCTGTGCTGTCGGTCGGCTCGCCGTCGTACTGCACGTTGACGGTCACCCAATCATGTTCAACGATCCGGTTGCGGTCGTCCGCCTGGATCCGCCAGGCCAGCGCCAGCTCCGGGGCGTCGCCAAGCGAGGTGATATGACTCAACCACGGGCCTTCAAAGCTGATGTCAGGCAGTTCGGCCACCCAGTCTTCCAGATCATCCCACAGCCAGCGCAGATGGTGCTCCAAGGTGTCAGCTTGGCTGCGCCCACTGAATGCCTTGATCGATACGGAAGACGGTACCTGGCCAGGATTCAAGCGAAGCTCGTCGAAGAACAGGGAGATTGCCCGCTGTACTTCGGTGAGCGGTGGCGGGGTCTGCCATGACATATTGACTGAGCTCCTTGAAGGTAGAGCAGAGTTTAGCTTTTCCGCCAAGAGGGAGGTCGACGGCAAGGCGCTGGGTGCGTGCTTCACCTGGATGCAGTGCCTGGAAGCGGCCAATCGGCGCAGGCATCAATAGAGCGCGTCAGATATGTCATTTCGCATAATGTGTATTATGTTAATTCTCTGATCGTACGGGTGCGCTACTACGGCTGCCGGTGTTCCTAAGCCGTTGTTCCTAATTCGTGTCCTTGGATGAGCTCTTCTTAGCCCGCTGATTGGAGCTTGTCTTCCGTGGACCAGCGGTCACCTGGATCCGCTTAAGCGCAGCCTCTAGATCTGCCGGCAAGTTCTGGAGCTTGGCCAGGCCTTCTTGTCTAGCGCGGTCAAGATCACCCAACGCGCGGGTTTCGACAGATCTGACGTGCTCAGCCAGGCTCTCGCGCTCAGATCTCGCCGATTCCTCAGTCTCTTGGAGCCTGTCGTACAGCGCCTGGCCTGAGGCCTCCACATGCTCAAGTCGCTGAATAGCGGCGGTTCGTTGCCCGTCCAGTTCCGCAGCCTGCAGCTGAAGCTTATCGACCAATCGCTGCAATTCGGAAGCCCGGGCGCATGCGATGCGTTCGGCAGCAATCGCCGCTTCCGACCTCGCTTGGGTAGCGCTCTTCTCATCTGCAAGCACCTTGGACCGGGCAAGAAGCTCCTCTTGTTTGAGTGCAAGGTCCTCGCGCACGTCGGAGAACTCAGCACGGACCGCATCACGCGCATGTTCTAGCGCTAGCGTCCACCATTTCCCGGCAATTTTCCCCAAGACAGCCGGAGCGCCTTTCGCGCTTGGGCTCTCAGGATTTAACCGTCTTCCGAGACCTTGCCACCAAGTCTCCAGCAAGCGCGTTACCGTGTTCGGGGAACCCGTACCTAGGTGCGCCCGAACGCGCTCCACCGTCGGGCGCTCGCCCTTTGCGACAAGCGCGTCAGCGGCGCCGTGCACGTCCAGTTCCGTGATGCCCCGAGCCATTGAACTATCTCCTTTGCGGGCGCCCTGCCCCGTTGATTCAGTACTGGCGATAAGTCGGCGGTGTGGGGGAGGAGCGCGGCAGAAATGGCACTCGGTCTGACCGGCCTTGGGGGTGTGGCCGCAAGGCCAAGGCAGCTGGATTCGGAAATGGCGATATGAGGCAAAGCCTCATTTCTTGAAGATTGGTCGGATCTTGTCAACGATCTTACTGACCAAGATATCTCTTTCCTTCGCCTTGTCATCTCGTTCGCTGACGTTGTAGCCCAGAACGAATTTGTGTTTGATATCGAACGGAAGATCTTCAATTTTTCCGTGTGCTGTATTGCAAATTAGCACTACGCGATCCTCCCCCAAACAACGCGTGGCATATCCCAGCTCATACATCACGTTGGAGTTGCAATGCCGTCCCCCCTGTCCACTGAGAAGGCTCACATCAGCAACGAAGACACCGCAGGACTCAATCTTTCGCAGGATCGTTGCATGCAGGCTCTGCGAGCCAGCCGTGCCTTGCGCGCCTTGATCGATCCTTGCTTCCACTTCACCGTCCGCGGCAACCCTCTTGATGGCCTTCTCTATAGCACTTTCAATGAAGCCGCGATTGGTATTGTTAGGGAGATCCGACTGCCATGAGTAGAAGATTACATGTGGAATCGCGGATACTTTCACGCTCAGCCGATCAATATTTTTTTGCAGGATGCTCTTAACCGCATTCACTTTGCCAGAATGTTGCTCGAATAGCTTTCCCGTGTTCCAGGCATTAAAGCCGAGATCCAAGGTTGCTGACACTAACGCCCCCTGATCTTTAACCGCGATAACCTTCCTCAAATCCTGAGAAAGAGACCGGTCATGCAGCAATATGCGGGAAATATTGACCAACTTTCTGGAATGCGTGGGATTACCTTCACCACGTTGAGTGTCATATAACTTCATATCCTCAAGTGCTTCGTTACAAAGCTCGACGATATCCTGCAGACCCTGGGCGTCCATTGGGTAGTTACACTGGGAACATGTAACCAATTTTCACTGATTTCCTGCTTCATGTGAAGTGATCCTGGCGTCCTATTGACATGCGGGCCATCGAGCAACAGCACCATCGTCCACGGGGAGAGCCGATAGCAACCATGGATCTGAAAGACCTGACCAAACTGGGTGACCTTTCCAGCCCCCTGGAACTCCTGTCGAAGCGCCCCAAGGCATTGGCGGCTTGGATGGAGAAGCGAACGCGGGAGCGATAGGAGCGATTGGTGAGGTGCTTGGCCCGGCGATTGCAACGCCGGCAGTGCTCAGCGCCTGGACTGAAGCGTATGGGCAGCTGGCCGCGATCCTGATCGGGGCCGAAACCGCGCGCTATGAAGAACAGGCCCATGCAGTAGGCGGGTGGCGTGGCGACCGCGCCTTCAGGGTTATCGCCAAGGTGTTGGAGAGTGACGAAATCACCTCGTTCCACCTTGCCCCTGTCGATGGCGGGGCGGTGATGGACTTCGCGCCCGGGCAGTACATCGGTCTGCACATCTTCGTGGAAGGCGAAGAGCTTCGCCGGAACTATTCCCTGTCTGCCTCACCCAACGGCGAGACGTACCGGATTAGTGTCAAACGTGAGCCAGGCGGCGTGGTGCCCAACTACCTGCACGATCACGTGCACGTAGGCAGCGAGCTGCTGCTCAATGCTCCGAGCGGCGCGTTTACGCTGGTGCCCGGTAGCCGCCCCATCACGTTCATCAGTGCGGGCGTGGGCATCACCCCGATCCTGCCGCTTCTGCAGCAGGCCCTGGGTACCGGCCGGCAGCTCACCCTGATTCAATGCGCGCGTGACAGCAAAGTCCATGCGTTCAAACAGCACATCGACAGCAGCGCAGTCCACTACCCGCAGCTGAAGCGCTACTACTGCTATGACCACGACGAGGGCCTGGAACAGGATGCGCCGCATGGCACCGGGTATCTCACACTGGACCATCTGCAACAGTGGCTTCCGGCCGCGCAAGAGGGCAAGCGCGACGTTGACGTCTATTTCCTTGGGCCAAAACCGTTCATGCGCATGATGTGCAGGCAGCTGCTGGAGGCTGGCGTTCCGGACGACCAGGTGCACTACGAGTTCTTTGGCCCGGCTTCGTCCTTGCAGTGACGCAGGCCCGCCCAAGCATCACGGGCTTGAAAGGTGGGCGGTGACTGTAGACCGGAAACCGCCTCATCTTTAGCGGATTGCCTCGCCGAACGCCGATTCCGCGATGCGAGCACACATATTCAGGACGTTGTGGACTCCGGGCTGCTTTCGGCCGGAAGCGGTGCTTAGTGAGGGACCGCATTCTGATGGATCCACCCAACGACCAGAGTGCAACAACCCACCGGCTTCTGCTTAGGTCATGCGGTTAATGTAGCGACATAAGCCGCATCCGGGGTCATCATCTTCAGCGCCTGATGAGGCCCCTGTTGGTTGTAGAAGGCGATCCGGTCGGCGATCACCCGCACTGCGTGGGCCTGGCTTTCTAAGCGATGCCGGTGTACGCATTGCTCTTTCAGCGTCTGGATCACGCGTTCGACCATCCCGTTCCGCTGCGGACACTGCGGGGGAACGAATTCCTGCTTCAGGCCGTAACGAAGAGGGCCCCCGCGTCTCTGCAGGGGGCCATGGCAGCTCGGGATGAGAGCTAGCGGCAGTTCTTCGTCGTAGGGCCGGGCGAAGGAGCGGAGACTTACCTCGGACTACTGCAGAACCTTCTTGTTGCAGAAGCGCGTCGTTGCCGGGGTTATCTGCAAGGCAGATCTTCCTCGCCGCGTCACACGACTTGCAGCCTTCGTGCTCGGTGATCACCTTGCGAAGGCGAAGAGTGCCGAGTACGTCGATTTCATGTTCAACTCCTTACAACCACCTGGGTTTGCGAATCGTCACGCTGGGAAGTCCGCTGCTGGACCTGCCAATCGTCACGTCGGGAGTAGCCTTGGCAATCGCCTCAGCAGCCTGCTTGCCGGCGGTTGCAATCGTCCTGTTCGTGTTCGCGATCGCCAGATTGACCTCGCGATTCACGTTGCGCGTCGCTTCCGCCATCTTGTACGGGTCCATCGAGAGGCGGGCGGCCTGCCATGCCTGGAACGCGACGCTGTTTGCACCGAGGACACTGCGCAGCTGGTTGTCAATTTGATTGTAAACTTGCGTGATCGAGTTGTTCGGGCCGAAACAACCGTTCGGGGTTCCGATTCCACCCGAGAAGCACTTCTCGAGTTCTCGTTCCAGCAGACGACCGCCGGCGCAAGCCACGAAGAGTTTCGGCTGGCCACCCGTCGTGGCGGCGCACTCCAGCGCAATCGTGGTCTCCGGATTGGGATTGAACATGGACTTGGGAAGAGCGCACAGTCCCATCGTCCAGTAGTTCGGTGTCTGTCCAGCCGCCATTTGAGTGCGCGCGCAGTTGATCAACTGGGCAGCCTCTGGCGAGGCAGTTTTCACTGCAAGGCACTGCGGATAGGCGTTCCACGTTTGGCCGTACTCGGCATAACAGGCCGCGGCGTCATGTGCGATCTTGCTGTTGCCGCTCCCGATCTGGTCGGCAAGGATGCACAGTCCGAGTTCGGTCCTGTCCCTCGCATTTTGAGCGCATTCCATCGCGGCCTTCTCGCGCGTGCCAAACGCGGTTCCAGCGACACACGAATAGAAGGCTGACTCGCCACCGCCTGCGCTGTTGAAGCAGGCTTGAGCCTGCTGCGCTCCCATCAGTGGCGGGATACCCGCATAGGTGCCCTCATTGAATGCGTTCGCCGGAATCGGGTTGCCAGCAAGGTGAGCAGGGCCGTTCGGCGTAAGCTGGCCTTGCATGGGGTAGAACGAAACCGAGGCCACAGGCTGCGGCGGTGGAATGTGCGGCGCTGGGAACTGCGCTGCCCATGGCTGGTGGAAGTCGCACTGCCCGAGTGGGACCACGCGGCCTGGCTCGACTGCGATCAGGCGGCCGTTGCGCTGGATCCAGAACTGCACACCCGGGACCGCAGACTTCACGGCCATCAGGTTGATGCCCGTAGGATCCGGCACCATGGCGTAAACGTCTTCGCTGTAGCCGGGTTTCGGCGGTCGAATCAGCTGGCTATAGATGGGCGCAACCGAGCCAATAGCCGCTTTGAATACCCGTGTCTCGACAATATCAAGCTGCTGCTCGTGAACTTGGTCGTAGCACTGTCCGACCTTGACCCGCAGTTGAGCGTTGGCCGTGCCAAACACCAGCCAAAGGCCTAGCGCGGTCAGAAATCCAGTCACTCCCTTCATCGCATTCCCCTTAGTCAGAATAAACCGCAGCCTCAGCTGCACAACCCTGTCGCCCGCGTACCTGGGCGGCCAAGTTTCTCATTGGACCGTAAGATGGCGAGACTCTTCGAGCCTGATGTATCGGCTCAATCGCAGAGCTGACGGAGCGCAGCTACGCGGCGGCCACCAGTCGCGATTATGTCCGCTTCTGGCCAGAACCGGACCTCTGCCCTACCCCGGATAATAATCCCTAATCACAGTGGTTAGATTTCGCTCTTGGCCACACGTAGAAGCTCGCCAAGAGCCATCCCCCCCTCGGCAAGGCAGCGCTACGAACTTTAGATTGCGGGCTGACTTCAGAGGCAACGCGAGCATTGATGCATGTGTCATTACCTGAGCGGCCTCTTCGCATGCTGGAGCGTTGGCGGCAGCTACCTCGTCAGCCCTGACGGCGGCCGCGTGACCCCTGAGCGCATCGCCGGGCTGGCCTGGCGCGATCAGATAGAACTTAGGCTGGCCGGATTTGCATCGAGTCGCAAGGCTGAGGCCGCCACCCGAAAAGTTGGTCAGCGCCAGATGATTAGGGTCGTCGTAGTAGACCTGGGCGACTTCCGAGAGCGCCACTTCGGAAGATCCGCAGGTTGAAGGCGTAACCGTAGGGGCTGCGCGAACTGTCGAGCCAAGCCTTTCCCTCTCGACCATTTCGTCGCATCCACTTCACCAGTTCCAACGCACGCCCACCTTGCCGTCCCAAGCATCAAACGCACGGTCGAAGCTGCGCTGATAGCCGATGTTCGCGTAGAGGCTGGTCGAAGCGCCCAACTGCCAGCTCGCCCCGGCGTTGAGCTGCCACCACGTGCCTTTCAGATTGGCTTCGAATGGCACGTAGCCCTCCGCCGAGGAGAACTCGGTCACCGGTTGGCCACGGAACTCATGCCAGCCATTGAGCCGCAGCCATCCGGTGAACAACCGCCGGATGCCGTCATGCGTGGGCTCCAGGGTCCAGGTGTTGGCCCACCGCAGGCCCAGACGGGCAGCGAGCGAGTCCATGTTGCTGAACCGGATCAGCGCGGCGGGGTCGCGGTTGTGGTCCCGGTCGATCCGCTGATAAATCACCTGCAGCTGCGGCTCGAGGATTTCATCTTCATCCTCCTCATCGATCTGGAACGGATAGCCTCCTTCCAGCGATGCCCCCCAGCCGAAACTGTCGCGCTCCAGCAGAATGCCGTTGCTCGACCTGGATTTTCCTTTGCCCCACGTCCCCTGCCAGACCGCATCCAGATACTGGCCTTCGTCCCAGTAGCGCGTCCAATAGAGGCCAAGTGAAGTGCCCTTGACCTGGTTGCGGCCGGCCAGCGTGCCATCGAAATGCGTCACATCGCTGCGCATCCTGCCCTGCCCCAGATACAGGCCAGCGTGGTCGCGCTTTCCGTCGTCATGCTCCACCGCATAGACATCCGCGCCGGCCTGGATGGCCAGAATGTCGTAGTTGTAGCGTGGGCTGCCACCGTAGATGCCGCGTCGGCTGCCTTCCACGTCACCGTTCTCGCCGATCACTCTCACCCAACCGCCGTTGAAATACGCATCCCCGCGCAGGTCGGCGCGTTGGCGTAGCTGCTCCTGCTCCCCTACCCGCTCGTGCAGGTTGCCGAGCGTGGCCCAGCCGTAGCGCAGGCCCATCGCCGGCAACGCGGTGTAGAGCGACACCTCGCTGCGGTACTCCGGTATGGGTGCCGGCTGCGGCACATACGGGTCCGGCTCTGGCGGCGCCGGTGACGGCGGCGGCAGCGGAGGTGGCTCGGGCGGTGTCGGATCCGGATCCGGCGGGGTCGGTCCCGGCGGCGGATCCGGGGGTGGAGGTGGCGGCGGAGGTGGAGGCGGCGGCGGTGCGGGACACGGGGGCGAAGGCGCAACCGGACCGTCGCAGTCGATCGACGAACGCAGGAACCAGTCCTGCCCGTCGCCGGCGGCATAGCCGCCGCGGTGCAGCCGATACGCATACGGACCGGCCAGCACCGGCGCGCCGGTGAAGAAGGTATCCGGTGCGGTGGTTCCACCATCGAGCGCGGTCACCACACGGATGCCGTCACCAAAGGTCAGCGCACCAGGGCCATCGGTATTGTGGATGTCCAGGCGGGTGCTGCCACTGGCGCTGCCGCCCTGGATGACCAGTTGGTCACTGGGTGAGCCATCGCTGTCCAGATAGGTGTTGAGCGCGATCACGCTGCCTGCGCCGCCGGCATAGGAGGTGGTGTAAAGGATCTTGTAGTCGTTCGCACCGGCAGGCGGCAGGAACTCAATGCGCCCGTCATTGCGCACCCACTGCGACACCGTCGAGTTCTGCGGGATGCTCCAGGTGCTGGTGGCATCAATGCCTGCGTTACTCAGGTTCCAGGCAGCCCCGGTCCAGTGGCTGGCGGCCTGCAGCGTAATGTTGGCCTGTGCCGCGGAGTCCGCGCCGGCATCGCCCAGCAGTGTGCTGTTGGAAGCGACCAGGTCCAGCAGGGTTGCCTCGCCGGTGGCGCCGATGTTGGCCGCCCACAGCAGGTAGTCGTCTCCGCGGACCGTGGCGTCCTGCGCGGTGGCGCTCAACGGCCCATAAGCATAGAAGGCCGTCTGTTCGGTCGTGAGCGAGCCACCACGCATGCTGAACACGTTGTCCCAGCCGTTGGACTGGTTGGCGGAGAACACGCCATAAGCGGCGCCGGTGGCAATCACACTGGTGTTGGTGAGATGGACCTCGTTGTTATCGGTGACCTGGGTGGGGCTGCCAAAATTGCGCATATAGATGGCGTCAGCGCCGCCGCTGTTGCGGACGGTCGAGTCGATAACGAAAACCTGCGCATTCCCATACGTGCCAATACCCACCGACCCCGCGCCGGATGTTTCGATGGTGTCGCCGGTCAGGTTGACCACACTGGCCAACGCACTGTTGGCGCCGGCATAGATGCCGTAGCTCCCGGCGACCGGGTTGCTCCAGAGGGTGCCCGTACTGTTGAGGGTGCCTGTGACAACAACCGCGCCGCCCCTGATGGAGGTGCCCGAGGCGGTGCTGAAGATGGCATCCACGCCCGCCATGGTGGTGCCGGCCGAGAGCGCATACCGCTGGGCGTTGACTACCGAGGTAATGCCGATGCGGCTTGCGCCGGTCAGGTTGACGGTCGAGTTTTCGGCTACCCACACGCCGATGCCCACGCGAGGCCCGGTGACCACGAAATTGCGCAGGCTCGCGCTGCCGCCCCGCTGCGCAACCAGACCGGTACCGGCCGTGCCGGTGGTGGCGGTGAAGTTCGCCGTAATGCCGTCCAGCACCTGGGTATTGCTGCCGCTATCCACTGTGACGCCGATGGAGTTGGCGCCATTGAAGGTCAGCGAGAGCGGGCTGTTGATCTCCAGCTGCCCGCCGCCGTACAGATAGACGCCCATGGCGCCAGACTGCTGGAAGGTGAATTGGTTGGTGCCGCTGAGCACCGCCTTGGCCATCGGGCCTTGGACGCCCAGCCCGAACGAGTTGCCTGTCCTGCCGATGTACAGACGATTGAATCCGCTCAACTCTACCCGCGCGGTACCGTCGATGCCGATACCGTTGCCCTGCGTACCCGAGGAGAGCGCAGGATCGTTGTAGCGCATGTTGGCCATCTGGATCAGGCCCGCCGTGCCACCGGCCAGCTTGCCGATGCCCGCGCTGGTGACATTCCCAGCAAAGACAGACACCGTGCCGCCGTCGGCATACAGCGCCTGCCCTCTGCCGCTGACCCGCATGTTGATGCCGCGGGGCGCAGAAATGACGCCGCTGGTCGCGTGCAGGGAAAGCGCATTGGACAGGACCGAAATCGCGCCCGGCGTGGCAAGCGGCGAGTTCATATCCAGCAGCACGTCGCCGCCATTGGCCCGCACGCCATCATTGTTGCCGGTATCGATCGTGGTGTTCCCCACGACAGTGGTGGTGCCGGACGTCGCGGTAACCGTGCTGTTGACCGTGCCGGGGCCGACCACCGCCTGAGCAATGGCAACAGCCGGTGCTACGAGGACGCCAGCCAACACTGTCCCGATGGACTGATACAGATGTCGCCTGCGCGTCTTCATGGTGACGTTTTGTCCCGTGAGCGAGGCGCCCCGCTCTCGGGCGCCTGGGCACCTTCGGCCAGCCTTCCCGTGCGTGGGCGCGGATGGGCCACCGCAAGGCCCCTTTGATGCGCCATCGATGATCTTCCCGACCACTGCGTCAACGTTGAAGCTGGCCGGCCCGCGCGGGCCGAGTACCGGCGAAACCGCAATGTACTCAGGCCCGCTCGGCATTTTCAGCGGACACTAATGCGACTGTGCGGGACGCCCACCAATCTTGAGCCGCTTGACGGTGAACACCCCGCCGATCATCAGGTCACCATTCTCCATGATGGTGGTGATCCCACCCAGGGCATTCCAACGACGACTGTCATCAGGGAACGTCCAACGCGACTTGATCTCGCCCGTCGACCAGTCCAGGCCGACATACTGATAAACGCCCTTGTCCTTGTCCTTGTGCGCTGCGTACAGCAACCCCGTGGCAGCTGAGACTACCGGGACCATGATGTCGGTGTTGTCGACCTCATGGTTGATCCAGGCCTTCTCGAACGCGTCCTTGTCCGGGTTCCAGATGAATTTCTGCATGCCCATCGGCGCCGGCCGGGTGATGCCCCCGGTAAACGCATTGCCTGGGCCGGCCGGAAGCGGCTTTGGATACGTGCTGTTGAGGAATGCAACGCCGTAGCCGAGCACATTCGGGGACGGCTCGATGGTCATCTGGCTGATGTCGATCCGGATCTGGTCGGCGATGCGGTTGGACTGCGTTCCAGGCTTCTGCTTGAAGCCTGCCGGAATCGCGTCCCGCCAGAACGCCACCGCGTTACTGCCGGTTTCAGCAGCATCGGCAATCACGATGAGTTTGTCCGGGTCGCTGCCGAACCCCATCAACGTCGGGGTGGTGCCCGAACCCCGGGAAATCGCGCCCATCGCCAATGCCTTTTCGCCGGGCATGGAATCGTAGGGAGACGACCATGCCCCGTCCTTCTCATCGGTGGACAGCGTAGTTCCATTCCAGATCACCTTGTTCATGTGCTTCTCGGTGACCACATAGATGCCGTTGTTCTCATCGATGACGATGCTGTTGTCGACTGCCTCGCCGTTGAACGTCACCGACGCCTTCACATTCAGGTCCCGGTCCAGGACGACCAATGCACCGGGAGCGGCAGCAGCCAGGAAGCCGTCGTAGGTCATGTTCAGCCCGATGATGCGGGTAACCGACTTGGCGACGTCTGCGGGCAGCCCCTTGGCGACATCGGCTGTCTTGACGATCCGCGGCGGGTCACCGACCACGTTGCCATCGGTTGTCTTCAGCACGTGGGTGCCACCGTAGACGCAGTAGTGATTGCCGTCTCGATCAAACAGGTTGTACACGCCGTTGATACCGCTTTCCATGTTGAGGCCAGCGGCGCCCAGGCCCTTCAGCGCGCCGAGGATCTTCGTCTCGTCCTTGGCACGATAAGCAGCGTCGAGCTGCGTCAGCGCAGCATCGAGCGCGGCCGGTGTCGCCATCGCGGCGGACGTTTCGAAGCCCGGGTAAGGAAGCAGCCCTCCCACGGCTTCAAAGGCATCGCCGGTCACCCGAATCTTCTGCACTCCCACCGCACCGCTGGCAAAGGCGATCACCTCCCCGCCCACGCGCTTCATGGTGGGATTGGAGGTTACCAGGGTGGGCACGGTCGCCACATCCGCCGCGGTGAGGTTTCGGCTACCCACCGGCCCCGCGATTAGCACCGAATCGGTGGCCGCTGGATTGAAGTGGGAGGTCGGGTAGACACTGTCCGCCAGCCACGGATTGGGTGGAGGCATGTTAGGCAGCGTTGGCACCGGCTGGACGACGGGGCGGGAGGCCTCGGCCGCCGAGGTGTGGTTTTCGCTCGTGCTCTCTCGGCTGCATGCGGGAAGCACCAGCAGCATGACCACAGCCAAACAAACAGTGGGAGCTACGTCCCGGATCCTGGTCGCCATCTGCGATTCCCTGAACGGCCTCGGTGGATGCCAGTCTCCGCGCGCCAAACCGCCCCCACCACCGCAAAGGCACTGTGGGCCGACCGGTACTTCTACTTAGCAAAGCCCAGGGGCCTGACAGGTGTATTCAGGCGCCCCGGGGCAGTCCCGGAGCGGCCAGTACCCTGCGCTACCCAGGATGAAGGACGGCTTGACGCCTAACCCTTAGGCAAGCCTCAGCAACGTTGCGAAGGTGATGAAGGAAGCTCGCTCTTCGCCAAGAAGCGCACATCGTCACGCCAGATTACAAATTTGCGCCTCTGCGTACCTTGTCCCAGCGGACGTACACCCCTGCCCGATGTCTATGGCGAGTGGAGGCTACTGCAACCAAATCCTCGCCGGTCCGTTATCCCAAGGGCAGGAAGCTACGGCACCCAGGTCCTTGCGGATTTGCCCAGGTCTGCACATAGTTGCCGACCCTAGATGGTGTCAGTTCCCGACAATATTTGCCAAGATCGTGTCGTTTCACTGCAGCTCGGCAACTGCCCCGGGCTGTTCATCAGTGTAGACTCCGCCAACCCACTTGATTATCTTGGCCTAATCTGGATGACAACAATTGGGAGAACCGACACTCACGCTGGTCCTAGCATCGATCTCGCCTGCCGTCGCTTTGTCTCTGACATTCCTGCCCGTAAGGCGCACTAGAGGATGGCTGCACTACCGACGCCGCCTTGGCCATCGAATGCGATCGCGATCCGGACGTTGCCACTGGGATCAATAAGGCGGGACATACTCGCATTCAGTGCGTGTCGCACCTGCAGGTAGCTGGCCTGCTGGTCATTACCGAGCCGGTGATAGTCGGATGTCATGGACCTCAGCTTATCCTTGCGCAACTGCAGGGTCTCACCCGAGTTCCAGAATGCCTTGCCCAGCAGCGCGGCATCCCGGGCAGAAACGGCTTTACTGAACTGCTCCAGGAGAGCGTTCCAGAGCTCCTCGTTCACCGAGAGGCGTGAGTAGTTTCGCTGCACCGGATCGAGATAGGCGGTCACGAAGTCAAGGGCCGAGGCGAGGTTGAGAAACAGTTCGCGTCGCGCCAGCAGAGGCCTCACACGCTCGATAAGGCCCTTGAGCTTGTTGAACGTGTCGCCGGTTCCGAAGGTGTCCGAGTCGCTCAAGGTCGAAATCTGCCGAATCAGCGAGGACATGTCTTCCTCCAGCTTGTTGCGCCACGCGTAGGAATCCTTGATGACGCCTTCGATGGCGTTCATCTTGTGCTGGGGCAACTCATCCGGACAGCGCAGTTCCCGCATGTGCGAGGCAATCTCCCTGATGTAGTCGAATGCGCCTGTGATTCGAGCCTTGTCCTCGTTCTCCTGCCGTTCAATCACTTCTGCGATAGAGTCCTTGATGACGCCAAGGCTCTTCTCGATGTCTGCCAGGTGGGATTGAGCGACGGCGATACTGACGAGCTGGAAGGCACCGCCGGCAAGCTGCTTGGCCTTCCCGCCCTGCATCAGCCGGGCCTTTCCGACCAGCTTGTTGGACGAGTCGACCGCATCGGCGAGGATCTCTCCCGACTTGGTCCTCATCAATGAGTAAGTGCCCTCCGTGAGTCCCTTCTGGATCTCGGGCTTGAAAACTACCTCGACGGTCCTGCCGGGAACGCTGGCAGCACCCTTGAACAGATCAGCTGCAAGATGCTTGACCCGTTCGATGCCACTACCTGACGAATCGAGGGCGTGCGTTCGCGCCGGGATGCGCTCGATCTCCCTGCATTCAAGCAGGCTCATTCCGTTGTCGTCAAACAGAGCGAAGTCACAGCCCAGGTCGGTGTTCGCCCCCGGCATGCCGACCGAAGGTGACGCAGTGCGACTGGCCTCACTGGCTTCAATCCGGGCGCCGGCTGCGTTTCGGCGGATGATAATGAACGAGGCGCCTGCGATGAGCAGAATGGCGATGGTGACAAGAAGAATGGTGTTCAAAGCGTCCTCAAAAATATGTTCGTATACGTTCGAACGCGCGCGCGGTTGCAATCTCGACCACGAGGAGACGGGTGGATAGTCCTGCAGAGAGCAGGCCGACCGCGGCTGCCAGCATCCCATGACCGCGCCCCCACTTTTGGGAGCGAGATGTCTTTGGATGGATGCTCTGCCCGGCCCCTCGCTGTATCTGCGGGTAGAGCCAGCTGTGCGCCAAGATTGTGGGCCTGGCCGAGGTTGCATCGGCGTGGGTGACATCCACCTGCATATCCATTGCGGTGACCTGGGGTGCGGCAGATTGGACCGGCTGCCAATCATAGCGCCGGAGGGCGCGTTGCAATGTCGGGATTTCCCTGACTCCAGATGGGGTTGGGAGCTCCTCCGGGGCGGGCCTGCACGATCGCGAGCCGGATCGGATGAGACCGCCCTGCCCCGCCCATTTCGCATGCTCCCAACGTTTCATTGCAGGGTGTCGTCCGATGCCGTGAAAGGTTCTATGATTCCTGCTTTCCCGGCATCAAGGATCGAGCAGGATGGGCTTCAGCAAGGCAGACCTATTCACGGTCGAACAGATCACCAAACGCACGCCATTGGTGGTACCGGAGTTTCAGCGCGGCTACGCGTGGCGCGAGGAGCAGTGGAATGCGCTGTGGGATGATCTGACCAGCGTGGTCAGCCGGGACGCGGCACAGCATTACACCGGGTCGATCATGATCACCGACGTCGCCGATGGTGAGCCGAGCGAGTTGATAGACGGCCAGCAGCGGATGGTGACAATTGCGTTGCTGCTGTCCGCACTCGGGGACGATGCATACCCGATTGCCTTCCGAAACAACGACGTACTTCAGAATAGCTACGACTTCCACGCATTGCGTCAGAAGCAGCTCGGCGCCGCGGTTGCCCGGGATCGCTCCTACTATGCGCGCAATCTTGGCAACGCCTGGGAGCACTTCCATGCCCTGGCGGTCGGGCTCGCCGACGATGGTCTTCGCGCCAGCTACATTGATGCGTTGCGCAAGCGCCTGAAGCTGTTTGTGCTCACCATTAGGCCCGAGTTCGACATCCATGTGGCCTTCGAGACGATCAATAATCGCGGCCGGCCCTTGAGTACCTTGGAAAAGCTGAAGAACCGCCTGATCTATCTTGCTTCGCAGGAGAGCGATCCGCAACGCGCCCGGCAGACGACGGACGAGGTTCATCGGTGTTGGAAGGAGGTGTATGCCAGCCTCGGCGCGGGCGACAGCCTGCTGGCCGATGACGACTTCCTGTCTGCCCATGCGTCAGGCTGGTTCCGCGTGGAGCGCGTGGCCGATTGGCTCAATGCGCGCCTGTTCGATGAGGAGTTCTCGACCAAGCGCACCGCAAGCTGCGACAGCATTCTGGAGTATGTCCGGAGCTTGGAGCACGCTGCCGCGTGTTGGCACCTGATCAACGAGCCGGCACGACTGCCGCCGAAGGTGGCCGAGCGAATGCATGCGCTTTACCGGACCGCGCACGCGGCAGCCAAGCCCGTACTGCTTTGGGCCTTGGTACGCTTGGCCAGGAAGTACCCCAAACTGCTTTCGCATCCGTCGGAGGATACGGGCTGGGCGGACGCCTTCGCCCAGCTCGTCTGGGAAGCCGAGCGCTTTGGCGTTCTGGCGATCCAGGCCAGTGGCCGGCCGGCGCACATCGGCAAGAGCGAGTTCAGCCTGTCCGCGCACGCACTGGCAACGCCGGGCACGCGCGTGATTGCCTCGGATCCTGCCCTCGCCTCGCCTGACGACGCCACCGCGGCGCTCCAGTTGGCTGGCCGCCACATACGGTCGCTGGTGGACAATGTGTCCGGTGTTGATGAGGAAGAGGAGGTCACCTATACGCAGCCGATGTTCCCATGGCGGGGGTACTTCAGCAGAGGGCATGTGCAGGCAGCCATCAACGACAGGTTCAATAAGAAAAAGGGCAACGGGTTCTACGGCTGGCAGTTCGGGAAGCTGGTCGTGCTGGCTTGGGAGGACAGGCTGCGCGGCAAGCGCGGTCGGCCGGATCGGCAGCCGTGGGAGCGATTCCACTGGTCCGATTCGGTCGAACATGTGTATCCGCAAAAGCCGGGTTCCGCTTGGAAGAGCCAGATCAGGGCTGAAGGCCGCAACAAGGAGCAGGCGCTGACGGGCGTTGCCGGGTCGCTCGGCAACCTGTTGATGCTGTCCGGCTCGTTCAACTCGGAACTGTCCAATCATCCGTTCCGCTCGGCGGACGGCAAGGATAAGGTCAGTCGCTACCAGTACGGCAGTTATTCCGAGCAGCAGATAGCGCAGATCTGCAAAACATGGACGGTGGTGGAAATCACTGCGCGCGGCATCGCGATGCTGCGGCATGCGCAGAAGTACTGGTCGTTCGAGCTGCTCCCCGATGATGCGGATGTGGCCGAGTGGCTGCCCTACCTGTATGGCCCGTTGGCCGAACGCGTGCGCAAGGGCGACTTCTACGAGGCCAAGCTGGATGGGCGAAATGTCGGACGGATGGTCGAGAAATTCAACCAGCCTCTGGCCGTGGTGAGGGATGCAAAACCCTCGGCGCACAGCAGCGCGCATTGAAGCTGCGCCAGGGTAGGTGACCTGAGGGGGGGCCGCTTGCGGCATCCCCTCAGTGTTGCACGTGAAAGGTTGAGAAAGCTTCCCTGATGACAGCAGAGCTCGAGACCGTGCTCCTCAACCAGTAGTGACGTGCCGCGCACCTCGCAGAGATCACCGCCACGATCAGCACCCTTGCAACGTTCTCCGCGCTTCCTCAGCCAAACGAGTTGCGCCTGACGGGCACCGAGCCAGGAGACTCCGTCGCCTGGCACTACGATGTGCGCCTGTTAGCGGAACAAGCGCACATCCTGTTGGAAATCAGCGCCCATCCACACAGCATCGAACACGATCTTGCCACGCTGTCTGCCTGGGTCCGCCGCCACACCCGCATCGCTATCAACGATGAGGACGGGGCTACTTCAAACGGATGGGGCCGGTGACACACGCACCAGCTTCCCCGGCGTCCAGCGCCATGCCCATGTGTGCTCCCCGGCGACAGGACACTGCTCGCCCCTCGTTGCCCGGGCCTTGGCATGGCAGTAGGTGGAACCGTCGCGTGCCTGGAACGTTACCTTGATCTGCTGCCCGTCGACGACCAGCCGGCGGAACTCGCCAGGGATGTGCACGCTGGCGTCCTGGCCGTAGCCGGCGGCGCGGATGGCCGCATAATCCTGGTCATCGATGGTGTTGCCGGGATGGGGATTGATGCCGCGTCGGTCGTCCTTGCCCAGCCGGGTCATCACCACCAACTCACTGCTCTGCTCGAAGCTGCCACCGGTGTAGGTGCTGCTGTAGAAGTGCACGATCTCCGGGACACCATCGCGGTCGAGGTCGGCCACGCGTACGGCCAACGGGCGAAAGCTGTGTTCGATGTCATCGCCCGGGATCATCTGCAGCACGGCCTGCGCGGCGCGGCGGGCGTCCGCCTCGGTGGGGCTGCTGGCCGGCGGCGCTGCGCCTGCGCTGAGCGCGGCCAGGCCGGATGCCAGTGCGGCAAGCAGGAAACACGGGTATTGCGTCCTTGCAGTCATCCGTCAGTTCCTTTGATGGTGTGGGGGCTGCTCGCGCGCAGGCGAACGCTTGCTCAGTCGGTCCAATCGGACGCGCCTTCGGCGATGTTCACCCAGGCACTGCATACCAGGTCCAGGTTGGGCGCGTCGGTTGCGATCCGCACCAGGCCGTCACGGGTATCGATGCCGCCTTCGAACCGCCCGGCGCGCATCGGCGCGACCGGTACGCAGACGCGTACGCGCTTGATCGTCTCACTGCCCGGCAGCGGCTCCCAGGCTTCCACCTGCACCCTGCCCTTCGGCGCGAGTTCGAGGGCAAGCAGGCGCGCTCCGTCATCCACGGTGGCCTGGAAGCTCAACGTGACATCGCCGTTGTCGATGCTGATGCTGGGCCGCGCCACCTTTCCGGTCGGGCCAACGGCATCGAGCGTCCGGCCGAGGCTGCCGCGATCGAACACGGCCAGCGGTTCGGCGCTGTGGTTGGTGAGGGTGTAGCGGAAATCCAGCAAACGGTTGTCGGTGTAGTAGCGGAACTGCGCGGCAATGGCCGCGGCCTGGGCGGTGGCGTCTGCCTGGGCGGGCCGGTCGGTAGGCGTGATGGCGTCGTGCTGCATGGCGGGTCTGACCGTTCCTTCGACTGGTTGGCTGTGGCTGCAGCCGGACATGGAGATGCCAAGCAGCAGCGCAGGCAGCGCTGACCGCTTGAGGTATCGGATGAGCGCTGCCGGTGTTTGGGATGGCGCGGGCAGCGCTGGCGTGCGGGGCATGTGCATGGGAGTGTTCAGCGCTCCATCACCGGCTCGTTGCGCTCGGCGGCATGCTCCGGCGCGGCCGACTGGTGCTGGTTGGCCTGGTCCATGCGTTGCTGGAACTCCCTGCCCTGCTCGCTTTCCATCAGGCCGGTGAGGGCCTTGCCCAGGTCGGCTTGGTCGCCACGACGGGCCGCGTCGAAGAGGGAATCCAGATGCGCGCCCTGCGCGTGGCCGGGACCGTGGTTGTGTGGACTGGACGGTGCCGCGTGGGGCTGGCCGGGGCCGACCATGTCGCCCGCGCCGTTGCTGTACTGGGTCCGCTGCGGCAGGCCCATCTCGCTGCGGACGGCATTCTCGGTCAACGGTGCCGGGTTGGCCTGGGTGGGCGGCGTGGCGGGGTTGTTGTCGAAATCGTAACGGCCGCCGTCATGCGGCAGGCCCACGGCCTGGCGCTCCCATTGCCCGACCTGGTTGCTGCGGCCGTCGACGTCGTTGCCCTGGTAGAGGTCCGGCTGCAGGGTGCCGTTGACCACGTTGTAGGCGTGCGACAGCTCGTGGTGCAGCACCGCGCCGGGTACCGGGAAATAGTCGCTGTGGAAACTGGGGTTGTAATGCACCATCGCCGGCGCTCCAGCACCGGCCACCAGCGCGCCGGTGGTCGGGTCCGGCCGCAGGAACATCTCGTCAGTGGTGTTCAGCCCCTGCCCCGGTGCCGTGGGATGGCCGCCGGCCGCGCCGTTGGCTTCGTTGGCCAGTTCGGCGATGGTCACCGCATGGCCCTTGCCCACCGGCGGCGCCGCCGCGGCCCGGTCCAGCGCGCCCAGCATTTCGCGGCCGGCCGGCGAGCCGCGCATCTGTTCCAGGTCGGCCTCCACGCGCTGGCGGAAGGCATCGGAGCCGGTCACGGTGATGCTCGCACCCAGCGAGGGGTCATGTGCGCCTGCATCGACGAGACGGTTGCCAGCCCCGCGCGCGGCCGTCAGGGTGTCCTCGCCGGCCCGGCCATAGACCACGTCGCGGCTGCCACTGTTATGCACCGTATCGGTACCGGCCCCGGCGAAAACGCGGTCGATCTCGGCGCCACCGCGCAGGGTGTCGTTGCCCAGCCCGCCGGAGAGCACGTCACGGCCCTCGCCGCCATCGAGGGTGTCGTTGCCCTGGCCGCCTTCCAGGTAATCATTGCCGCGACCACCGCGGATGCGGTCGTCGTGGTTGCCGCCGTAGACCACGTCATTGCCGTCGCCGGCATCGATGCGGTCGTTGCCATCGCCGCCGAATACATCATCGCGACCGGCGCCGGTGAGGATCACATCGTCGCCTTTGCCGCCGTCGACCCGGTCATTGCCCCGTCCGGTGATGATGACGTCGCTGCCGTCCCCGCCCTGCACGTCCATGTCCACGCGGACGCTGTTGCCGCCGTCCCTGACCTGCACGTAGAACGGATCGACGCCCGGGCCCAGCGCCGGCAGGGTGTCGCTGGCGATGATGCGGTCGTTGCCGCCATTGCTGCGCACGCCCAGTTCCTGGTCGGCGGCCAGGGTGAGCTCGTAGGGCTGGCCGTTGACGGTGGCGGCGACCACGCCATCGGGGCGCTGGCCCAGCCGGATCTCGTCGTCCTTGTTGCCGGTGTGCACGGTCATGACGTCGTCGAACTGGTCGCCATCGATCACCCGTTCGCGGGTGATCCGGACCTGGTCGTCGCCGGCGCGTCCGTTGTCGTAGAGCAGGTCGCTACGGGTAGGCTTGCCGTCGGCGGTGGTGCCGAGGGTCGGGGTCCCGATCGGCGGGCTGCTGCCGCTCACGGCGATGGGCGTGGGCGGCGGTGCACCACCGGCACCCGCGGTTCCCTCTGCAGTCGAGCCATCCGTCGCCATCTGCGCCTCCCGATCATCCATGTGGTGAGCGCACTATATACGAGCCGCGCGGGGCGCGTGGCACAGCGATTGCAGGGCCGTCGCGACGCCGGTTGTGCGCGGTGCGGCGCGCTGCGGCGGGGGCATTCACGGCTGCATTGCCTGCTGGATATGGCCCAGCAGCGCCGGCTTGTCCGCGTGGGCCGGCATGGCGCGCACCAAGGTGTGCAGCAGCCGCAGGTCCTGCTGCCAGCCGAGCTGGTCGCTGAGCTTGTGCAGGTTGCGCGACTGTCGGGCGTCGCCGGCCTGCCCTGCCTTCTCGCCAGGCAAAGCACCCAGCTCGCGCATCACATCGCGCTGCATGCGCAGCCGCCGCACGCGGCGGCGCCAGCGATGGATGGCCTCGGGTTCGTGGTGGCGCATGGCGCGGGCGGCCGCTTTATCGACGCGTCGTTCGCTGCGCGCAAGCCCATGGCGCAGGTGCTGGCGGCGCACCGCGTCCCAGGCAAGCGGGGCCAGGCCTTCGCAGATCCGTTCGATCGCGCGGCGGCGGCGCTGCAGGCCCGGGTCGGCGTGCTGCAGGCGCTGCAGGATGCGCGCGCGGCGTGCACCGAGCAGCGCGATCACCCTGTCCCACCCCGGCGCGGGATGCCGTTGCTGCAGCTGCCTGGCCGCCTCCACCACGACGTGCGCGTCGCGGGCCGTGGACAGGCCATCGCCCAGACGCTGCAGGGCGCGATCGGCGCGCTCCAGCGCCAACGCGGTGTCGGCCAGCAGGGCCAGCAGCGCACGCATGCGTCGCACGGCTTTGCGCGTGGCGTGGATGGCCGCGTGCAGGTCGTGGGTGGACGACAACGCGGCCGATATCGCCTCGCACTCCTGTTTCAAGCGCTGCTCGATGGCCGTGCCCAACGCCTGTGCCGACATCGAAAACCCCGGGGCGGACGAAGGAGCCAGTGTAGCGGGCAACGCCGCGGGCGGCCCATCGGCTGGCCCCCCTCTCCCGCATGGCCGCGGCGGGCGGCGCCTGGGTGTCCGGCGGCGGGTCCGTTGCCGGGGCTGGCTGCTGATATAGTCGGCTGCGCATGACGGGCACCCTGCCCGTCCACGGATTACAGGGAGTTGGTCATGGGTCTGGTACAGGCAGTGAAGGGGGCGGTCGGCGGTGTTCTGGCCGACCAGTGGAAGGATTTCTACACCGTGCCGGGCGGCCTGCCGTCGACGGCGGCACTGTTCGCCGCGGTCCCGCGCGGCACCAATGCCGGGCGCGGCTCCAACACCAGCGCCTCGTCCAACATCATCAGCAACGGTTCGAAGATCGTGGTGCCCGAGGGCTATGGCCTGCTGCTGATGCAGGACGGTGCGATCACCGCCTTCGTCGCCGAGGCCGGCGGGTACGAATGGCGTTCGGACGACCTGAATTCGCAGTCGCTGTTCGCCGGTGACGGCCTGGTCGGGCCGCTGATCAAGCAGAGCTGGGAGCGCTTCAAGTTCGGCGGCCAGCCCGGCTCGCAGCAGGCGGCGTTCTTCGTCTCGCTCAAGGAATTGCCGGACAACCGGTTCGGCACCCAGTCGGAGATCTACTGGGACGACGGTTTCCTGGGCACCCAGGTAGGCGCGGTCACCCGCGGCTCGTACACGCTGAAGATCGTCGACCCGATCCTGTTCGTGAAGAATTTCGTGCCGGCCAGCTACCTGCAGCCGGGCCAGGTGTTCGACTTCACCGATCTGGACAACGCGGCCGCCAGCCAGCTGTTCAACGAAGTGGTCGGTTCGCTGGCCCCCGCCTTCAGCCTGTATACCAACGATCCCGGCAAGGGCAATCGCATCACCAAGCTGCAGCAGGATTCACTGGGCTTTGCACAGAGCCTGTCCGCGGCGGTGGAACAGGGCTACCAGTGGAGGTCCGACCGCGGCCTGGCCATCGTCAAGACCGCGATCGTCTCGATCGAGTACGACGCCAATACCCGTGAACTGCTCAAGACGGTGCAGCGCGCCGATGCGTTGGCCGGTGCACGTGGCAACGCGAACCTGCAGGCCAGCGTGGCCCAGGGCATCCAGTCGGCCGGCGAGAACGGCGGGGCCGCGGGCCTGGTTGGCGTGGGCATGGCCTCGGGCATGCTCGGCGTGGGTGGCATGCAGCAGCCGGTCGCGCCAGCAGCCGATGATCCGGTGGCCAAGCTGAAGAAGGCCAAGGAAATGCTGGATCTGGGCCTGATCACCCAGGACGACTACAACGCGCTCAAGGCCAAGGCGCTGGGCCTCTAAGCAGCAGGACGCCGCACCCCGATGACCACCCCAGGATCCAATCCGCCGCCGTTGCCGCCCCGGCCCACGGCGCCACCGCCTTTGCCGGCGGCGGCCGCCACCGGGCCGGGTTCGCCGCGCGACGTACCTCCCCTGCCCGGCAGCTTCCCGATCGACCCGGCCACGCTGCCGGGCGCGATCCGTGACGAACTGGAGGCGCCCGATCCGGTCGCGCTGGACACGTCCGCCGCCGAGCTCAAGGACGGCCTGAACCGCTGCCCCAAATGCGGCAGCACCGATATCCGCCTGAAGCTGGGCACCGATGTGCTGGTCTGCCAGTTCTGCCGCAACGAGTGGGACGGTGCGCGGGCCGAAGAGGCCTTCGGCCTGGGCGAAGGCATCGACCAGCTGCGTGGGACGGTGATCGCCTCGGGCGCGCGCGACATCGCCGCCGACGCGGCCAGCCTGATGAGCTTCAAGTGCACCGGTTGCGGCGCCGAGGTGACCATCAATACCGAAAGCACGATGACGGCACGCTGCCATTGGTGCCGCCACGTGTTCGGGGTCAATGAGCAGGTGGCCAACGGTGCGGTGCCCGACGCGGTGCTGCCGTTCCGGATCGGCAAGGACGACGCGGTGGCGCGGATCCGCCAGTTCGTGGACAAGCGCCGCCTGTTCGCACTCAAGGCGTTCAAGCAGGAGTTCACGCCGGAGAACGTGATCGGCGTGTATCTGCCCTACATGATCGTGGACAGCAACGTCAGCGCTGCGGTGGCCGGCAAGGGTGAGATCAAGACGCGCGAGTACACCCGCGGGACCGAAAAGAACAAGAAGACCTACTACGACGCCGACGTGTACCACGTGGAGCGCCAGGTGGATTTCACCGTGGACGACCTGCCGCTGGAATCCTCGGCCGAGCGCGGCAACCTGGACACGCGTGCCAACACCAACAACATCATCAACACGATCCTGCCCTTCGATACCAAGAATGCGCTGAAGTGGAACGCGTCCTACCTGATGGGTTTCTCCTCGGAGAAGCGCAACCTGGACGTGGACAAGCTGCGGCCGCGGCTGGAGGACCAGTTGCTGTCGATCGCCCGCGCACAGGTGGAGGGGTCGGTGCGCCGCTACGATCGCGGCGTACGCTGGGAACAGGAACGGCTGGACGTGCACGGGTCGCGCTGGGTGTCGATGTACCTGCCGGTCTGGCTGTACTCCTACCACCAGCCAGGCCGCAACGGCGGCATGCTGCACTACATCGCGGTCAATGGCCGCACCGGTGAAACGATGGGCAGCGTGCCGGTGCAGCAGTGGAAACTGCTGCTGGCGGCGTTGACCACCGGCACCATCATCGAAGCCCTCGTGCTCTTCTTCCTGGTAGCTGCCTCATGAGCGATGACAGTGGACTCTGGTTGCTGGCTGCAGGCCCTGCCGGCGCGACCGCGCTGTACTGGGCGCTGTACCGGTACTACCGCAACACCGACAAATCCCACGCCTTCGAGCGCGAAACCGCGATCGACGCCAAGCCGGTGACCGGCTCGGACGCCAAGGTCGATACGGTGACGGGGACGCAGGAACGACGGATCCGCGGCGACAACGTGCAGGCCTATCGCACACGGGTGAACCGCGAAGGCGGGTAATGGCCGGCGGTTCGCTCCCCCGGGGCGGCGCAGCACCTGGCGCCCCGGGAGAACCCTCACTTGGCGGTGATGCGGGCCTCGTCGCCGTTGCCGTCGACCATCACGCGACTGCCGACCCCCAGGCCGACGATGTTCTCGCGCAGCTGGGTGGTGCTCAGCACGCGGCCTTCGTCCAGGCGCACCTTGACCATGTAGCGCGTGGCCGGGCCTTCGCCGGCAATCTTCTCACCCACCACGCCGCCAACCTTGGCGCCGCCGGCGGCGGCGACCGGCACGGCCACCACGCCGGCCTCGGCATGGCCGGAGCGGCCCAGGCCGGTAGCGGCCGCCAGCCCGCCCAGGGTGCCCAGGTTCTCGCCCAGGGCGCGCCCGAAACGGGTGCGCTTGGAGGTGTCATCGCCGCGGTTTTCGATCGGCTGCAGCTCCTCGATCACGCCCGGGCGCTGCTTGGCCAGTGCCGGGCCAGCCAGTGCGGCCGATGCCAGCAGCACGGCCGTGATGCAAATCCGCCAGTTCTTGAGCATGGTGCAGATCTCCCTGATCGTGTGACGTTGAACGTGATCGCCTCGTGCGATCAGCGCTTTGCCTTGGGCCCGACAATGTCCTTGTCACACTGCGGGCCGTCATGTTCCCAGCGGCGGATGATGCCTTCGCGGTCGGCCACATAGGTGATGTCGCAGCGGTGCTCGGGCGGGTGCTGGACCTGGTGGTCCACATACCTCAGATCGCCAACTGCCCCGTACACGTTCTCGGTCCATGCCGGCTTCTTGGTGTTGGAGGTGTAGTACGTCTCCATGGCACTGTCGTCTTCGTCGATCTCCAGCCGCCCGCCGTCGACCCGGAGCTGCAGCAGAAGCTCGGAGGCATCACGGCCGATCCATGCATCGGCGCGCGCCTTGGCGTCGGCGCTGAGCGGAGTGTCCGCACTGGAGGTGCCCGCCAGCAGCACGCCCAACAGCACGCTGGCCACGGCAGCTGGCTTCATCGAAGTACGTTTCATCGGCAAGACTCCCCGTGTGTCATTGCGGCCGGACCGCCACCGCGCCTGACTGCGCGCGATCTTCATGTTTTTCGGTGAGAGTCTAGGAGTGGCGGCCTCGCGCGAACATAGGGGTAGAGCGGTGAGTGATGTAGGAATACTCCTACCAGCTGTGCCGCAGACCGGCGCTGCCCGCGTGCCGGCGCCGGGATGACCGCCCGCGCCGCGGTCGCTATGCTGCCCTGCCCCGTCACCCAGGAGCGCTCCATGCGCACGCTCTTTCCGCCAATCAGCCCCTACAACGCGTTTGCGTTGGCGGTCGACAGCCTGCACACCCTGCACGTGGAGGAATGCGGCACGCCGGACGGGATTCCGGTGGTGTTCCTGCATGGCGGCCCGGGCGCAGGCGCCTCGCCCGCCCATCGCCGCTTCTTCGACCCCGCACGGTACCGCATCGTCCTGATCGACCAGCGCGGCAGCGGCCGCTCCACGCCCTTCGGCGAGCTTCGCGACAACACCACCGCGCACCTGGTCGCCGATATCGAGACGGTGCGCGCGCACCTGGGCATCGAGCGCTGGCTGGTGTTCGGCGGCTCGTGGGGCTCCACCCTTGCCTTGGCGTATGCGCAGGCGCATCCCCAGCGCGCCACCGGGCTGATCGTGCGCGGCGTGTACCTGGGCCGGGCCGAGGAGAATCGCTGGTTCAACGAGGCCGATGGCGGTGCGCGCTGGGTGTTTCCCGAGCGCTGGGCGCGCTACGAAGCGCATATCCCGGCAGATGAGCGCGGCAGCATGATCGCCGCCTACTGGCAGCGGCTGGACAGCGATGACCTGGCGACCCGGATCGCCGCGGCCGAGGCCTGGCTGGGCTGGGAGGACAACGCCGCCACCCTGGTGCACGACGTGGACGCGGTATCCAGCGCCGATCCGCTGGCGACCCTGGCCAAAGCCCGGATCGAAGCGCACTACTTCCGCCACCACGCCTTCCTGGAGCACGCTCAACTGCTGCGTGACATCGACCGCATCCGCCACTTGCCAGGGGTGATCGTGCAGGGCCGCTACGACATCATCTGCCCGGCCCGCAGCGCCTGGGAGCTGGCCTGCGCCTGGCCCGAGGCGAGGCTGGAGATGGTGTTGGCCGGCCACGGCGCGACCGAGCCGGCCACCGCCGATGCACTGGTGCGGGCCACCGACGCCTTCGCCGATCGCATCGGGCGGCCCGGCTAGGCGCTGCGCTGTCGCCCTGCCCGGTCGTGCACCTGCGCGTGGCGCCGGCTTAACGGGGGCCGGCGCACGATCCGGTGGATCCGGACGGGACCACGAGACCGACATGAAACATGCCCTGGGCATCCACGTAAGTGCCGCGCTGCTGCTGGCAGCCTGCGGCGGCTGTACCGCCCGGCCAGCCGATCCTGCGCCTCCCGCCGCCGCGGCGCCGGGTGACGTGGGCGGGTTTGCGGAGCCTGGCAAGGGGATCGCAGTGCGCCCGGTGGCCGGCACGCACCTGGCGCATGATTTCAAGCGCAGCTATCTCACCCTTGATGCCTGGAAGCTGTACCCGGCGCCCGGCAGCGCCGGCACGCCGCTGGTGGCGGTGGTGGTGAACGGCTCCAACGAGGTGACCTCGGCCGAGATGCGGATCGGGCGCAGTACGACCGCCGCGGACATCACGGCCTGCCGGGTGCCGCCGGCGCAAGCCAGTGGTGCGGCGGCGCCGGCGGTGGTGGGCGGCGTAGCGTTCGCCCACTTCAAGACCAGCGACGCGGCGATGAGCCATTACGTGTCCGCCGACAGCTACCGCGCCGTGCGGGACGGCGCCTGTTATGCGATCGACCTGATCGTGGCGGGCACCCGGCCAGAGGTGTACGACCCGCCGCGCACGCCGCCCTTCAGCCAGGCGGCGGCAGACAACGCGCTGGCGGCCGCACTGGCCGCCGTGTACTGGCAACGCTAGAGGTACACAACGACCTCCACGCCGCTCGCGCACGCACCGGCCCGCGCGCGACGGCCTCCTCGCGCGCGCACGCTCCCGCTACAATGCGCCCGGGAATCGCCCAAGGGGGGCGACACGCATTGGACGCGTCCGAGGTGCCTGCCATCTGTCCGTACCGCACCAATCTGCCGCCGCACCTGCCGCTGGCCGCGTCCGGGCTGCGCCCGCTGCCGCACCCCTCTTTCCCTCTTCCCCTCTCTGCGCGCTGCGCGCTGCAGGTGCAGCCTGCGCGGCCCTGTTGAATTCCTCCACCTCATCCATTGTCTGGAACAGCGCTCATGTCCGAGTCCACCCTTCCTGCGCCGCAGGCCACCACCGTGCCTGCCGCGTCCAACTACCTGGACCGGGCAATGGCCACCCTGCGCAGCCTGGGCCTGGTCGCCCCGCAGGAGAACAACGCACCGGCGGTAGCGCTGGTGACCCAGTTGGCCAGTCTGGACGAAGGTCGCGTAGTGGCGATCGCGCGCGTGCTGCAGCAATCGGGGCACTTCAACCAGGTCATGCGCGAGGAGATCAGCTCGGCGCGGGTATCGGACCGCTACACCGAGATCGTGCGCGCGTTCGACAGCATTCGTGACGATGCCACGGCCATGGTCGAACAGGTCCGCGATGGCAGGATCGACATGGGCGAGCGCCTGCAGAACCTGTGGATGAAGCTGACCCGGGGCGACATCCCCAGTCGCTTCGAGAAGATCCGCCGCACCTTCCTGGACGTCAGCCGCGATGCGGGCGAGCAGCTGGAGCGCGAGGCGCGGGTGCTGGAGATGTATGCCGATTTCCGCCTGTCGATCAAGGACGCCGAGATCCAGGCCCACGAACTGCTGGCCCTGCAGGAACAGGCGCTGGCCACGGCCAACGCCGAGCTGCAGGCAGCGCAGGCGCATGCCGCCGCGGCCCCCGCCGCGGATGCCGCCGCCACGGGCCGGTTGGCGATGGCCCGTGACGAGGCGCTGCGCCGGGTGCAGCACGAGCAGGCGCGCTACCAGTTGGCCAAGGACCTGGCCGAGAACCTGCAGGTGAACTACGCCACCTCCGAGGCGATCATGCTGCGCGTGCACCAGTCCCACGAGGTCAAGCGCCGCGTCAACCAGCGTTCGGTGGTGTTCTTCTCCACCAACGAAACCAGTTTCACCGCATTGAACCTGGCCTTCACCACGCAGCTGGGCCTGCATGAATCCACCCAGACCCTCAACGCGATGACCGAGGGTACGTCCAAGGGACTGGAAGCGGTCGCCACCATCGGCGATGACATCCTGCACGAGGGATTGAAGGCCGGTTACGGTGCCACCATCGGCGTGGAGTCGGTGCGCAAGCTGGTCGATGCGGTGGTGCGTTTCCAGGAAACCTCGCTGCAGGAGATCGAGCAGCTGCGCGCGCAGGCGACCCGAGACGCGGCGGAGATCGCGACCTATGTCGAGCAGGGCAAGCAGCGCTTTGCCGCGCTGCTGCAGGCACCGGCCGTGCAGGAAACGCGCTGAGGTGAGTGCGACGACATCCCCGGCGCAGCTCAAGGCTGCGTTGCTGACCATGGATGTGGTGGACCAGCTGCGCTACCGCGACGCGGAGTTGAGGACGCTGGCCGAAAACGGCCACGACCGGGTCGCCCTGAAGCGGCGCCTGGCCGACCTGTACCGCGCCCAGGGCATTGAGGTCTCCGACCAGATCCTGGATGCGGGCATCCAGGCCCAGCACGAGCGGCGCTATGTCTACGTGGCTCCGACCGGCTGGAAGGCATGGCTGGCCGGTTGCTGGGTCGGGCGCCGCCGCCTGCTCAGGTTCGGGCTGGCGGCGGTGCTGGGGGCGGTCCTGTTGCTGGCGCTGGTCCTGCTGGTGGCTGCGGGCATGCGCGGCGTGCGGGAACGCGATGCCGAGCGCTTCGTGGCGGCGGTCAACGAGCAGGTGACCCTCGTCGGTAACGGGCTGGCTGCGGCCAGTGCACGCCTGCGCACGCTGGAGGCAGACCTGGCAGCGTTGGAAGCACGCGCGCCGGCCACGCATCCCGATCGACTGGCCGCGATGACGGCCACCGTGCGTGCGGCGCAGCACGAGGCCCGCGCGGCGGTCGACATCGCCCGCGCCGGCACCGCCGAAGCGCCGTTGCCCACCCTGGTGCGCGAGGCGGGCGTGACCCGTACCCGGCATGCCGCCGATGTGCGCGACCAGTCGGCGGTCGACCAGGTCAGGAGCGCCATCATCGCTGCGAAGAAACAGGTGGCCGCCAGCGATGCCGCCCTGGTCCGGCTGCAGGCGGCGATGGCGACATTTGCCAGCGGTGTCGAGGCCAGCGAACAGCTGGAAGCGGCCAACACCGCGGCGATCGCGGCAGGCCTGAACGCGGAGGCCGAACGCCTGCGCCAGCGCGAGTACGCCGCCGGTGATGCCGCACTGCGGATGAGCCGGGTAGCCCGTGCCGAGGAGGCGGCAGGCACGCTGCGCCAGGCCGCGCTGGACGCGGCCAGCCAGGCTGCGCTGGCCGACGCGCTGGTGCAGCTGCGCAGCGATGGCCTGGCCACCGGGGTTGCCGGCGAGGACCGGCGGCGCCTGCAGGACGCCCTCTCCCGCGCCGAGGGGCAGCTGCGCAATGGCAGCCTGGCCGAGGCCCGCCAGGCGCAGGCGGATGTGGCGGCGATGGTGGCGCTGCTGCAGGAGCGCCTGGAGTACCGCATCGTCAACCGCGGCGACACCCGATCCGGCGTGTGGCGCTACAGCCAGGACGCCGCCGGTGGCCGCAACTACTACCTGGTGGTGGAGGCCCTGGATGGCAGTGGCACTGCCACCGCGCTGCAGATCCGCAACGAGGAAACCGGCACCACCGAGGCCGCATCCACCTTTGCCGTGCGCGTGCCCAAGGCGGTCTACGATCGGGTTGCCGCCGACAAGCAGGACAACGGACTCATTGAAGACGACCTGATCGGCATCAAGGCGCGCGGCCGCCTGTCGCCGAGCTTCAGCGTTCCGGTTGCCGGTGGATACATCACCGAATGGTGAGCAAGGAGAAGCAGCAGTGAACGAGGTATTCCGCGATGTTGCCCACGTGGACGCAGAAATCGCACGGTTGCAGGCGGCCCTGGATCAGGCCGGTAGCCGCTGCAGCGACCTGGTGCAGGCGCAGGCCGACCTGGCCGGGCAGCTGCGCCAGGCCTTCGCGCAGATCGCGCGGGTGCAGGTGGACAGCCTGGCCGGGCAGCCGGACGCGGCGCACGACCCGCTGGCGGCGGACACCCTGCCGGCGTTGCACCAGCGTGCCTCGCGGATCCAGGCCCAGCGCGAGCGGCTGGCCGCCCTGCGCGCCGCCCTGGAGTCGACCGGCGTCGCCTCGGCCGCCCTGCAGGTGCAGCGCGATGACGCCGCCCAGCGCCTGCAGCTGCTCTGCGATGGCGTGGACGCCGCGCTGGAGCAGCAGCCCAGCTACCAGCCGTTGTTGGCCGCCTTCCATGCCGCGGACGATGCCGCGCATGCAGCGCGGCGGATGGCGACCTCGGCGCATGAGGAACGCGACGCCAAGGCCGGCGCATATGAAGCGGACCGGATTTTCATGTACCTGCTCGAGCGCCGTTTCGGCAGCGCCGACTATCGCGCCGGGCCGCTGGCGCGCATCGTCGATGGCTGGTTGGCGCCGCTGTGCGGCTTCGAAGCGGCCTCGCGCGACTACGCATTGCTGACCGCCCTGCCCGCTCATCTGGACGCGCACGCCGAGGGGCAACTGGCGCTGGCCGAAGCCGCCGCCGACCGCGTCGAACAGGTGCGTCGCCCGGCGCTGGTCGGCGCCGGCGTGGAGCCGGTCGAGGCGCAGCTGCAGGGTCACCAGGCGGCGCTGGGCGCAGCCCTGCTGGAGTCCCAGCTCAAACGCGCAGAGATCGATACCGTGCAGGCCAGCATCGATGCCTGCGTGGCCTGGGTCGATCCCACCGGGATGGCCATCCTGGAGAAGCTGGCCGGTGTGCTGGCCGGCGCGTCGCCCGAGCAGGTCGATCAGCGCGTGCTTGCCACCCCTTCGCCGGAGGACGACCGGCTGCTCGGCGACGTCCGCCAGCTACGGCTGCGCATTGACGGCGTCGCCGAAGCCGTGCGCACGCAGCAGCAGCAGATGCAACAGGACCGCGCACGGGTGGAGCTGCTCGGCCAGGCACGCCGCGAACATCTGGCACGGGAACATGCGCAGGCGCGCCAGTACCGCGTGCAGGCCAGCCATGCCCGGCGCAGTGCCTACGCGGCCGCGCCGGTGTCGGCGTGGTCCAGTCTGCTCGGCGGCGGCGGCGGCAGCAGTGGCGGCCATCGTTCCAGCGGCCCCAGTGCGGCCCGCGCGCGGCCTTCGGGCGGTGGCTCCGGCAGTGCCGGCGGTTCATGGCAAACCGGCGGTGGCACCAGCAGCAGTGGTGGCAGCAGCAACGGCTTCCGCACCGGCGGCGGCTTCTGAGCGGCCATCACCCCATCAGGTGGCGCAGCACCGCTGCGCTGGCCACGCCGATCAGCACGGTGGGCAGCATCGACAGGCGGCTGGCTGCGAGCAGGGTGATGGCCAGGGCGATCAGGTCGGCGGGCCGTTCGGCCACGAAATGCGGGGCGATCACCGAGATGAGCACGCAGCCCGGCGCCGCTTCCATCACTGTCACCACCCGGGGTGACAATGTGCGGTTGCGCAGCGCCAGGTAGCCGGCGATCCGGGTGAAATAGGTGGCGGCGGCCATCAACACGATGGTCAGCACCGTCAGCTTATCGATCATCCTGCACCCCCGCCCACCACCATGCCGACACCAGCCCGGCCACCGCGCCGGTTGCCACGTACCACGCGCCGGGAACCAGCAGGTGGGTGGCCGCGGCCACGACCAGGCTCACCAGCCAGGGCCGCGCGGCGCGCAGGCCGGTCCACATGCCCTTGAGCAGCACCAGGAACACCGCCGGGAAGGCCATGTGGAAGCCCCACTGTTCGATGTCGCCGATCATCGGGCCGATCAGCGCCCCGACCGCGGTGAACACCACCCAGGTCAGGTGCAGGCCCACCGACACGCCCATGTAGTAGCGCAGGTCGAAGCCCGGGGCCAGGCCCTCTGCGCTGCGTCGGCGCGCATCGGCCAGGCCCATCGCCCAGCTTTCGTCGCACATGAAGAACAGCGCCGGCAGTACCTTGCGCCGCGGCAGGGTGGACAGGAACGGCGCCAGCACCGCCCCCATCAGCAGGTGGCGACTGTTGACCAGCAGGGTCATCGCCACGATCAGCAGCACGTGCGGCGGGAAGGTCCACAGCGCCACTGCGGCGAACTCCGATCCGCCGGCGAAGTTGAGCCCGGTCATCAGGGGCACTTCCACCGCGCTGAGCCCTTTCTGGCTGGCCTGGGCACCGAGTACCAGCGAGAACGGCACGAAGCCGATCATGACCGGCACCGCGTCGGACAGGCCGCGCAGGAACGCCGGCCGCGAGGCAGCCAGGGGCGCGCGGAGCGTGGCCGGGTGGGGAGTGTCGCTGTGCATGGAGGGCGCGGCCTTGCCGTGTTGCAGAGCACAAGATCGTAACGCAGCGGCGTTGGCATCGGGTTGCGTTTGTGCCACTCTTTTCTGCAGTTGTGGCACTGAAGGAATGCTTTGGATGAATGAGCGCAACGCGCTGCCAATCCAGCTGGACTCCATCGACCGCCGCATCCTCGAAGCCCTGCAGGAGGACGGTCGTCTGCAGAACATCGAACTGGCCAAGCGGGTGGGCCTGTCGCCGTCGCCGTGCCTGCGCCGCGTGCGCCTGCTCGAGGAAGCCGGCGTGATCGAGCGCTACACCGCCGTGTTGAACGCGGCCAAGGTGGGCGCCGGCTTCACCGTGTTCGCGCGGGTGTGGCTGAAGGGCCAGGACGAGGACACCACCAGCCGCTTCGTGGACGCGGTAAAGCGTTTCGATGAGGTGCTGGAGTGCCACCTGATGGCCGGCGATTGCGACTTCCTGCTGCGCGTGGTGGTGCAGGACCTGGACGCGTACCGGCGGTTCCAGGTGGAGCACCTCAACCGTACGCCGGGTATCCAGAGCGTGAAGTCGGATATCCCGATGCAGCGGATCAAGCACTCCTGGCAACTGCCGTTGCGCTGACATGGAGCACGAACCCATGAGCGACTGGACCACCCTGCCCCGCGCGTTCTACCAGCGCCATCCCACCGTGGTGGCGCCGGAGCTGCTCAACAAGCTGCTGGTGCGCGACGACGGCGGTGCCGGGCGCATCGTCGAGGTGGAGGCGTATGCGGGAAGCGAGGATCCCGCGGCGCATTCGTATCGTGGCATGACCGCGCGCACCGCCACGATGTTCGGCGAGGCCGGCCACCTCTATGTGTACTTCAGCTACGGCATGCACTGGGGCAGCAACGCGGTGTGCGGCGAGGTCGGGCAAGGCTGGGGCGTGCTGCTGCGGGCGCTGGCGCCAGTGCACGGACTGGCGTTGATCCGCGCGGCGCGGCCGGCGATCCGGCGCGACACCGACCTGGCCAGCGGACCGGGGCGACTGTCGCAGGCGATGGGCATCACCAAGGCCCTGGACGGTGCCGACCTGGTGCGCAACGACCGCGGCGTGCGCATTGCCTGCGACGGCACCGCCCCGCCACCGGAGCCGGTGGTCGGGCCGCGGATCGGGATCAGCAAGGCGGTGGAGTTTGCCTGGCGCTGGCACGTGCCCGGGCACGCGCACGTATCCGGGCGTGGCAGCCGATCACGGTGAGCGTGCGGGCTCGGCCAACGGTTGTACGCCCGGCGCCATCACCTGCGCGCCGATCACGAACGGGACGATGACACGGGTACGCCCGAGTACCGCGCGGCCGCTGGCCATCGCCGGTGCAAACGGTTGCCTGCGCAGGCTTTCCATCGCGGCGCGGTCGAGGTCGCGGTGGCCCGCGCTGGCTTCCACCAGCACGTCACCGACCGTCCCGTCGGCCGCGACGTCCACCCGCAGCACCGTTTGCCCTTCGACGCCGTCACGGAAGGCGGCCAGCGGGTAACGGGCCCGATGGGCGTGCGCGTAGGCGCTGTCCAGCACCGGCTCGCCCGGCAGCTGCGCGGAGGCGTCCAGGCCGACCAGGGCACGTGCCTGCGCCCTGTCTTCGGCGCGACATTCGGCGTCGGCCAAGGGCATCGGCACACAGCTGGCGGCATGGCCCCGGCGGCAGTCGATGTCGTCCAGCAACTGCGGCTGCAGCAGCGCCAGACAGGTCTGCTGCGGTGACAGCGGCGTGCCTGCGCTGCGGGAATAGCCTGCCTCGATGGCGTTGCATGCGCTGCTGTCGCCGCCCCGGCACTGGTCGATCTGCGCCTTCCGCGCCTCCCAGGACGTCTGCACCTGCGCCTGTGCCAACGGTACGCTTGACCCGGCCGCCAGCAGGGCCAGGCCCAGCACCGTCGCTGGCCGCGGCATTCCGCCCGGTCGCGCCCTTGCCCTCACCGCGCCGAGCGCGCCCTGTGCTGCTCGTTCCATCGCATGCTGCTCCTGGCCGTTGTGGGCGCGCATCGTAGCGCACTGCCCTGCACCGCCGGGCGCGCGCGCCTTGGGCGGCCACCGCCGGGCGGGCTGTTCAGACAGGAAAATCGTCATTCCGGTGTAAAATTCATCGTTTTAGCCCGAATCATGGCGAAAGCCCCTTCCCGACCGCCCCTGGCAGGTCCGGCCTTCATCCGCCTGCTGGCGGGGTTTGCCGACGGCCCGCTGCCCAGCGCCAGCCCGGACATGTCCGACCGCCTCAGCCAATGGCTGGACTGGAACCGGGCGGTGGCGTTGTCGCGGGCGCTGGATGGGCGGCTGCCGCCGGTGGCCGCCGATGCACCGGTGTTCGACAGCGCCGAGCAGGCCGAATGCGCGCGGGTGCATGCCGTGCTGGCGACATCGATCCGGGCCGACGCGGATGCACGGCGTGCGGCGCAGGGCGAGGACTATGCGCCGCACCGGCAGCACTGCGTGAACCTGCAGCGCTCGATGCAGGCCGCGACCGGGCGCCTGCGCGGCCGGTTGCGCGACATGCTCGGCCACGGATCGGCCGAGCTGGCCCGGCTGGCCGAGGTGGATGCGGTGATGGAGCAGACCCTGAGCCCGCGCGAGCACGCCCTGCTGGGCGCCGTGCCGGCACTGCTGGGCCAGCATTTTGAACGCCTGCGTGCGGCCGCTTCGCCGGCACCGGGTGATGGCGACAACGATGAAGCGCTGCCCGACACCGCCCACCCGGGTTGGCTGGCGCGCTTCCACCAGGATATGCAGGACGTGCTGCTGGCCGAACTGGATGTCCGTTTTCAACCGATCGAAGGCCTGCTTGCAGCGCTTCGCCCCCGATAACTGGGACGTCATGTTCAGAACTAGTCTTTATTGCGTTGTATTCCTCGCCGGCCTGCTGGCGGCGTGCTGGATCGGTGTGGGTTACCTGGGCAGCAACCCGGTGGGCGCGGCGGTGGCCGCGGTGATCGTGGCCTGCTACTGCGCCGGTGGCGCCGAGCTGCTGCGGTATCGCCAGGCCACGCGCGGGCTCGGCGAGGCGGTAACCGACACCGGCGCGGCCGCCACCGACCTGGCGGCATGGCTGCAGCGTGTGCCGGCCGGGCTGCGCAACGCGGTGCGGTTGCGCGTGGAAGGCGAGCGCGTGGCGCTGCCGGCGCCGGTACTCACCCCGTACCTGGTGGGCCTGCTGGTGCTGCTGGGCATGCTCGGCACGCTGCTGGGCATGATGGCGACCCTGCGCGGCACCGGACTGGCGCTGGAGAGCGCCACCGATCTGCAGGCGATCCGCGGATCGCTGGGCGCGCCGGTGGAAGGACTGGCGGTGGCCTTTGGCACCTCGATTGCCGGCGTGGCGACGTCGGCCATGCTCGGCCTGCTGGCCGCCCTGCTCCGCCGTGAGCGCCTGCAGGCGGTGCAGCAGCTGGATGCGCAGATCGCCAGCCAGTTGCACGGCCATTCCCGGCAGTGGCAGCGCGGCGAGGCGCTGCGCATGGCCCAGGCCCAGGCCGAGCTGATGCCGACGCTGGTCGAGCGCCTGCATGCGATGACCGTGGCCATCGAGGAGCGTAGCCAGCAGGCCCAACAGCAGCTGCTGGAGAACCAGGAACGATTCCACGCCAAGGCCGATGCCGAACATGCGCGCCTGGCTGCGGCGGTCGAACTGGCGCTGCGCGACAGCGTGGCCGCCAGTGCCCGCGCCGTCGGCGAGGCGCTGCAGCCGATCATGCAGGGCACCATGACCGCGATCGCCAGCGATACGCGCGCATTGCAGCAGGAGGTGGGCGCAGCGGTGCAGCAGCAGCTGAGCGGTTTCAACGCGGGCTTCGAGGCCAACCAGGCCGCCAATGCGGCCACCTGGCGCGATGCGCTGGCGGCCCAGCAACACACCCACGAGCAGGCCAGCGCCGAGCTGCGCGCCGGGCTGGAGCAGCTGGCCAGCCAGCACGACCAGCGCGCCGGCGGCCTGCTGGATGCATTGTCGGCACGGATGGACGCCAACGTGACCCGTTGGCACCAGGCCCAGCGCGACCAGCAGGACAACCAGCAGGCCATGACGGCGGCGCTGCGCAGCAGCCTGGCCGACTTCGGCGAGCAGCAGGGCCGCCACGCCACCACGTTGGCCGATGCGCTGGCCGCGCGCCTGGATGCCACCGCCGAGCGCTGGGCCGGCACCCAGCAGGCCCAGCAGCAGGCCAATGCCGCGCTGGTGACGGCGCTCGAGAGTGCCCTGCAGCGTTTCAGCGAGCAGCACGATGCCCGCGCCACCGCGCTGGTCGACACCCTGGCCACGCGCCTGCAGCACAGTGCCGACCACAGCGCCGAGGCCTGGCAGGCGGCGCTGGCGCAGCAGCAGGAAACCAGCACCGACCTTGCCGAGCGCAACCAGTCGGCGCTGTCGGCGGCCGCCGATGCCTTGGACGCCCACGCCAGCGCGCTGGTGACGGCGATGCAGCAGTCGCAGCAGTCGCTGCAGGAGGCACTGGAGTCGCGCGATGCGCAGCGTCTGGTCGTCTGGAGCGACGCCTTCCAGGCGCTGACCGCCACGCTCGGTCAGCAGTGGTCGCAGACCAGTGCAGCCGTGGCCCAGCGCCAGCAGGACATCTGCGATGCGCTGGCGCGCACCGCACAGGAGATCAGCGCGCAGACCCGCACGCATGCCAGCGAGACCATCGCCGAGATCTCCACGCTGGTGCAGGTGGCCTCCGAAGCGCCCAAGGCCGCCGCCGACGTGGTCGCCGAGCTGCGCCAGAAGCTCTCGGACAGCATGGTCCGCGATACCGCCATGCTGGACGAGCGCAGTCGCCTGCTGGCCACCCTGGAAACCCTGCTGGACGCGGTCAATCACGCCTCCACCGAGCAGCGCACCGCCGTGGATGCGCTGGTCACCACCTCGGCCGACCTGCTGGAGCGGGTCGGCAGCCGCTTCACCGACCACCTGGCCGCCGAGACCGGCAAGCTGGGCGAGGTGGCCGCGCAGGTCACCGGCAGCGCAGTGGAAGTGGCCAGCCTGGCCGACGCCTTCGGTGGTGCGATGCAGGTGTTCGGCAGTGCCAGCGCCGGCCTCGGCGAGCGCATGGAGCAGATCGGCAGCGCGCTGGACGCATCGCTGGCGCGCAGCGATGAGCAGCTGGCCTACTACGTGGCTCAGGCGCGCGAGGTGGTGGATCTGAGCGTGCTTTCGCAGAAGCAGATCATCGAGGAACTGCAGCAGCTCGGCAGCCGCCGGGGCGCGGGCAAGGCTGCCGGCGCATGAGCGATGAGATCGAGGTCGACGGCGAGACCGGCGCCCCCGTCTGGGCCGCTTTCGGCGACCTGATGTCGGTGCTGCTGGGCGCCTTCGTGCTGATCCTGGTCGGCGTGGTGGCGCTGCAGCTGGAGCTGTCCAACCGTCTCGACCACGAGGTCAAGCAGCGCCAGGCCGAGGCGGCCCGGCGCAAGACGCTGGAAGAAGCGCTGGCGGTGCCGCTGGCGGCCGGCCGGGTAACCCTGGTGGATGGCCGCATCGGCATCCGTGGCAGCGTGTTGTTTGCGCTCAATTCCGACCAGCTGCAGCCGGAAGGCCGCGAACTTCTGCGCAGCCTGGCCGCCCCTTTGGCCGAGTATCTCTCCTCGCGCGAGGAGATCCTGATGGTGAGCGGTTTCACCGATGACCGCCAGGTTCGGGAGGGCAACCGCCAGTTTGCCGACAACTGGGCGCTGTCGGCCGAGCGCGCGCTTACCGTGACCCGCGCCCTGATCGCCGAAGGCGTGCCGTCGTCGGCAGTGTTCGCCGCCGCGTTTGGCGCCGAGCAGCCGGTCGGCTCCAATGCAGACGAGGACGGGCGCGCGCGCAACCGCCGCGTGGAAATGGCGCCGATCCCGCGCCCCAAGGCCACGGCCGGCGCCGATGCCCCGTAAGCCGGCCGACCCGCGCACGCGCATGGCCGAGTGGCGCGCACGACAGCTGGACCGGCACGACCCGGTCGGGTTTGCCGTGCTGGAGGCGTTGCAGGCCCGCGCCCTGCAGTACGACGGCATCACCCGGCAACAGCTGGAACAGCGGCTGGGCGAGCGCGTGGCCGATTACGCCCGCCGCTTGCCGCGCGCCTGCGCCGATACCGGCGATGCCGGGGCGAGCGCAGCCCCGACGCCGTTGGCCGCACTGGTGGCCGAGCTGGCCGCGCGGCCACGGCAGGCACCGCAGGCAGTGGAGCCGTTCCGCGCACTGTGGGCCACGGTGCGCAGCCGCAGCCAGGTGCGCCAGTCATTGGCCGCCGCGCCCAGCGACGGCGGGCCGCTCAACTCGGCGGTACTGGTGCACCGCGCGATCACCCTGATGGGCCAGTCCAGCCCCGGCTACCTGACGCACTTCCTGGGCTATCTGGACAACCTGTCCTGGCTCGAACACCTGCAGCCACGCAGCAGTGCGCCGGCCAGGGACGTGGGCCGCATCGCCAAACCGCGCCGCAGCCGCGCCGCGAAGGGCTGACCGCCGCCGGCGCGCGCCGCTGCGCGCCCGACGTATACCAAGGTATATCGCGACGAACCCACGAGCCTCTAGGCCCGGCGCGCGAGGGTGCGGACAATACGCGCACCGGCCAGGCGCACTGCGCGCTGGCCCCCCTCTCCTTCCGCACACGGAGGTCGCCATGGATCCCGATCCAGCCCGGCGCCACGCGCCGCTGCTCCATCCCCTGCCCTGTCTTTCCCCGGCGTCCGGCCGGCGGCCTGTGCGCGACTGAGTGCCGGCAGGCCGGCCGGCGCTGTCTGCCCGGAGGCTTTCCGATGCACTACAAGATCCTCTACATCACCCTGCGCCGCCTGGTCGGCGAGCGCGACGTGGCGGCGCTGCGCAGCCACCTGCTGCAATACGGCGCGCCGCTGTTCGCCCGCGCCCTGGCGCTGGGTTCGCCGCGCGTGGTGGCCGACGCCCTGAGCCTGCTGCCGATCTGCGACCGGATCCATGTGCTGCGCCACCTGCCCGCGCCACTGCGCAGCACGCTGCAGCCGCTGTGCACGGGCGGCAGCCCGCAGCCGCCGCGACCTGCCTGGTCGATGCCGCCGGCACACGTCCGCCACGCCTGAGCCCTGCCCGCAGGACCGCTGCCGCTGGCGCGCGGCCCTGCACCTGCTTCCAAGGAGTTGCCCATGACCCTGCTCAACGCATGGTTCGATGCCTTCCTGCGCAGCCGTCGCGCTGCCAGCCTGTTCCGTCGCCGTGCCCTGCCCGCGTCCGGAAGCGGTCGCGGTGGCGCCGGCCCGGTGCCCGCGGATTTCAGCGCCGCGCTGCTGCGCCTGGCGCACGCACCGTTGTCGGCCGCGCTGGCGGGCCTGGACTCGCAGCCGGACGGACTGACCGCGCAGGAGGCCCGCGAGCGGTTGGCGCGCGTGGGGCCCAACGAGATCGATCACGAAATGCCGCTGCCGTGGTGGCGTCACCTGTGGCAGTGCTACCGCAATCCGTTCAACCTGCTGTTGAGCCTGCTGGCGGTGGTGTCCTGGCTCACCGAGGACCTCAAGGCCACGGTGGTGATCGGAACGATGGTGGCCCTGTCCACGCTGATCCGTTTCATCCAGGAGGGCCGCTCCAACCGCGCCGCCGAGCGCCTCAAGGCGCTGGTCGGCAACCACGCGCGGGTGCTGCGGCGTGCCCCGGGCCACGCCGCCGCCGAGCGCTCCGCCGCGCACCTGGACCCGCACCTGCATGCGCGACGCCCGGCGCAGCAGCGCCCGCTGCCGATCCGTGAACTGGTGCCCGGCGACCACATCGTGCTGTCGGCGGGCGACATGATCCCCGCCGATTGCCGTGTGCTGGGCGCCAAGGATCTGTTCGTGGCCCAGGCGGCGATGACCGGCGAGTCGCTGCCGCTGGAGAAGTTTGCCGCGCCCGATCCGGCGCAGGCCAACCTGCTGGAGCAGCCCAACCTGCTGTTCATGGGCACCAACGTGGTGTCCGGCACGGCCACCGCGGTGGTGCTGGCCACCGGCAACCGGACCTGCTTTGGCACCATCGCCCAGCGCAGCACCGCCAGCGAGCGCGCGCCCACCGCCTTCCAGGCCGGGGTCAACAGCGTCAGCTGGCTGCTGATCCGCTTCGCACTGGTGATGGTGCCGTTCGTGCTGCTGGTCAACGGGGTGACCAAGGGCGACTGGCCCGAGGCATTCCTGTTCGCCCTGTCGGTGGCGGTCGGGCTGACCCCGGAGATGCTGCCGATGATCGTTACCTCCACCCTGGCCAAGGGCGCGGTGCTGCTGTCGCGGCGCAAGGTGATCGTCAAGCGGCTCGATGCGATCCAGAACTTCGGGGCGATGGAGGTGCTGTGCACCGACAAGACCGGCACCCTCACCCAGGACCGCATCGCGCTGGAGCGGCACACCGATGTGTTCGGCAACGACTCGCAGGACGTGCTGGCCTTCGCCTATCTCAACAGCCACTTCCAGACCGGGCTGAGCAACCTGCTCGACCGCGCGGTGCTGGAGCACGTGGAGCTGCAGACCGAGCTGCGCCTGGCCCAGGATTACCGCAAGGTCGACGAGATTCCGTTCGACTTCGAGCGCCGGCGGATGTCGGTGGTGGTGTCCGAGCGCGGTGATCACCATGAACTGATCTGCAAGGGCGCGGTGGAGGAAATGCTCGCGGTGTGCAGCCGGGTCCGCGTGGAGGGCCAGGACGTGGACCTGGATGCGGCGCGGCTGGCGCGGGTGCGACAGACCACCGAGGAGCTCAACGAACAGGGCCTGCGCGTGGTGGCGGTGGCGATGAAGGAGACCGCGGCCGACCGCGCGGTGTACTCGCAGGCCGACGAGCACGGATTGACCCTTCTTGGCTACGTGGCTTTCCTGGATCCGCCCAAGGAATCCACCGCACAGGCGTTGCAGGCTCTGGCCGCGCACGGGGTGGAGGTCAAGGTGTTCACCGGCGACAACGAGCTGGTGACGGCGCGGGTTTGTGCGCAGGTGGGACTGGCCGCCGAGCGCATCGTGACCGGGCCGCAGATCGAGTGCATGGACGAGGCCGCGGTGCAGGCGACGGTGATGCGCCACCGTGTGTTCGCCCGGCTCACGCCGCTGCACAAGGAACGCCTGGTGCGCGCCCTGCGCGCGCAGGGCAAGGTGGTGGGCTTCCTGGGCGACGGCATCAATGATGCACCGGCGCTGCGCGCGGCCGATATCGGCATCAGCGTGGACAGCGCGGTGGACATCGCCAAGGAAGCGGCGGACATCATCCTGCTCGAGAAGAACCTGATGGTGCTCGAGGAGGGGGTGATCCAGGGCCGGCGCACCTTCAGCAACATGCTCAAGTACATCCGCATGACCGCCAGCTCCAATTTCGGCAATGTGTTCTCGGTGCTGGTGGCCTCGGCCTTCCTGCCGTTCCTGCCGATGCTGCCGCTGCAGTTGCTGGTGCAGAACCTGCTGTACGACGT
>RCUH01000184.1_pt1 | contig 86264 bp, 81 predicted proteins | sample 2166191 | NCBI WGS metagenome assembly RCUH01 (sample SAMN09932848, study PRJNA488358) | compost metagenome | feature: garden; material: soil; isolation source: compost soil in an enriched community after 214 h of incubation | place: Germany: Experimental Botanical Garden Goettingen | collected...
GGCCGAACTGGTCCAGCAGCCAGCAGGCGTCGCCGACGCGGCCGTCGGCGACCAGCGCATCAAGCACGGCCTGGTAATCCCCTTGGCCGTTGTGGTCCCGCAGGAACCATTTGTAGCCGCCCGCGCAGGGATTCTTGGCTTTGACGAATTTCTTGGTGAGTTGCATGGCGATTGAAAAGAAACAGTGCGTGGCGTGGCCGCATGCCGCCGCGGGCATGCGCAAACCAGATAGGGCGCGGACCCGGCCACGCGGCAGGGCGTCCGCCGGCCGGTTTTGGGCTGCGGGCCGCGCGGATGTGCGCAGGCAGCCGGCAACGGGCCGGAATGAAACTTCAGGAAGGGAAAAGCCGGGTGATTAGCCGGGCTTGGAGCGCGCGTAGGCGGAACGCGCGGCGACTTCCTGCGAACTCAACAGTGTTGAGCGCAGGGCGCAGAGGGCGCAGGCAGCGCAGGGAGGGGGGCAGAAATCGGATCGCACGGGTGCAGATGCTACCACCCGGGCGTTGGCAGTCAAGCGGGGCCCCCGCAAAGCGCCCGGCCGGGGGCCGGTCCCGTGCGAGGCCGCTTGCAGGATGAACAGGCCCGGGGCACGACCCTTACAGGGAGGCCGCCCCGGGCCGGTGCGGGTCAGTTCGTCAGGACGATGTTGCGGTCCTTGGCGATGCGCTGGCGCAGTTCCAGTTCACGCTTGATCTGCGCGGCGTACTGGGCGGGCGTGTTGCCGTCCACCAGGGAACCGCCGTCGGCCAGGCGCTGGGCGACCTTCGGGTCCTTCAGGGCCTTGACGGTGGCGGCGTGGATGCGGTCCACCACGGCTTGCGGCGTGCCGGCCGGGGCCACCAGTCCGTACCAGGCCATGTTGTCCACGTCGGCCAGGCCGCCTTCGGTGAAGGTGGGGACGTCCGGCAGGGCAGGCAGGCGCTTGGGAGCCGCCACGGCCAGGGCGCGCAGCTTGCCGGCCTGGATGTGGGGCATGGACGAGGGCAGGTTATCGAACTGGGCGTTGACCTGGCCGGCAATCACGTCGTTGAGCGCCGGGCCCGAACCGCGATAGGGCACGTGGACCATGTCGGTCTTGGTGATCGACTTGAACAGTTCGCCGTCCAGGTGGCTGATGCCGCCCGCGCCCGACGACGCATAGCTGTACTTGCCGGGGTTGTTCTTCAAGAGCGTGATGAACTCCGCCAGCGTCTTGGCGGGCACGGCGGGGTTGACGGTCAGCACGTTGGGAACGTTCACCATATTGGTGATGGGCGTGAAGTCCTTGAGCGGATCGTAGGGATTCTTCGGGTTCGTGGCCGGATTGGTGGCCATGGTGCTGACGGTGGCCACGCCCAGCGTGTAGCCATCGGGGGCGGAGCGCACGAGGGCATCCGCGCCGATCGAGCCGCCGCCGCCACCCCGGTTCTCAACCACGACGGCCTGACCGAGCTCGCGGCCCAGGCCTTCGGCGACGATGCGCGCGACGATATCGGTGGTGCCGCCCGCGGCGAAGGGCACGATCAGCCGGATGGGCTTGTTGGGGTAGGGGTCGGCGGCTTGCGCGGCGGAACTAAGGCAGACGCCTGCGATGGCGGCGGCCAGGACGGCCTTGGCATGTGACAGCATATTCAAGAGTCTTCTCCATATTGTTGTTCCGAGCCGGCCCGGCTTCTTGGGCCGGCGTCGGTGAGGCGCGCGCTGCAGGGATACCGGCAGGTCAACGCCTCGTGGGCGCAATTCCACACAGGAATCCCCCTACGGTCAACTTGGGATTCTCCCTGCTTTGAGGATTCGCAATAATTTTTTACGGTGACGGATAGTTGTCGGGAAATGGCGGAAATTCCAAGAAAATAGCCGTCTGACAAGTAGATGAACATGCATTCAACGGCCTTCATTGCGCAATCATTGCGCATTCATCTTGCTGTCATTAGCTGGGTTCGTGCATAAATCTCTGCATAACTTACGAGAATCTGATATTTTTCGGATGAGATTCTTGGCCGGTCTTGCAAGAAAACTATTGCGTTTGTTTCTGTCTGCGCCGTTCAATGGCGTTGGTTGATGTCCCCGCGGGGCAACGTGTAGTGCAGCGACGCACCGGGCCAGGGTTCCGTCCGTTTTTCAATCCCCGGTCTGTTTCGTCTCTCGCTGCCTTGTGCTGGCGGGAGGGGGCCCGGACATTCTCGGAACGCCATGTCGCTGATCCTGATCCTCGCTCTGCCGTTCGCCGGCAGCCTGTGCGCCGCGCTGCTGCCTTCCAACGCCCGCAACGCCGAGGCCTGGTTGGCGGGCCTTATCGCCCTGGCCTGCGTGGTTCTGACCGCCAGTCTCTATCCGGACGTCGCCAACGGCGGCGTGATCCGGGCCGATCTCCCCTGGGCGCCTGCGCTGGGGCTCCAGTTCACGCTGCGCATGGACGGCTATGCCTGGCTGTTCGCGCTGATCGTCTCCGGCATGGGCGCCCTGGTGGTGCTGTACGCCCGCTACTACATGTCACCGGAAGACCCGGTGCCCCGCTTTTTCTCGTTCTTCCAGGCCTTCATGGCCGCCATGCTGGGCGTGGTGCTGTCCGGCAATCTGATCCAGCTTGTGCTGTTCTGGGAAATGACCAGCCTGGCTTCCTTCATGCTGATCGCCTACTGGCACCATCGCCTGGACGCGCGCCGCGGCGCGCGCATGGCGCTGACCGTCACGGGCGGGGGCGGGCTGTGCCTGCTGGCGGGCGTGCTGATCCTGGGCCATATCGTGGGCAGCTACGACATGGACCGCGTCCTGGCGTCGGGCGACCTGGTCCGCGCCGACCCCTGGTATCCCGCCGTGCTGGTGCTGGTGGCGCTGGGCGCGCTGACAAAGAGCGCCCAGTTCCCATTTCACTTCTGGCTGCCCAACGCCATGGCCGCGCCGACGCCGGTGTCGGCCTACCTGCATTCGGCCACCATGGTGAAGGCGGGTGTATTCCTGCTGGCGCGCTTCTGGCCCGTGCTGTCGGGCACCGACGAATGGTTCTGGATCATCGGCGGGGCAGGGCTGATCACCCTGGTGCTGGGCGCCTACGCGGCCATCTTCCAGCAGGACATGAAAGGGGTGCTGGCCTATTCCACGATCAGCCATCTGGGCCTGATCACGCTGCTGCTGGGGCTGAACAGCACGCTGGCGCTGGTGGCCGCCATCTTCCACATGATCAACCACGCCACGTTCAAGGCCTCGCTCTTCATGGCGGCGGGCGTGGTCGACCACGAAACCGGCACGCGCGACCTCAGCCGGCTGTCCGGGCTGTACAAGGCCATGCCCATCACGGCCACGCTGGCCATGGTGGCGGCGGCCTCGATGGCGGGCGTTCCACTGCTGAACGGCTTCCTGTCCAAGGAAATGTTCTTCGCGGAAACCACCTTCGTCAGCGGCGACCGGTTCACGCAGATCGGCCTGCCGCTGCTGGCCACCATCGCGGGCGCGTTCAGCGTGGCGTACTCGCTGCGCTTCATCCTGCAGGTCTTCTTCGGCCCTCCGGCGACCGACCTGCCGCGCGCGCCGCACGAGCCGCCGCGCTGGATGCTGCTGCCCAGCGCGCTGCTGGTATTCATGTGCCTGCTGGTGGGCGTGGTGCCCAGCCTGACGGTGGGCCCTTTCCTGGCCACGGCCGCGCACAGCATCCTGGGCGAGGACATGCCCGAGTACAGCCTGGCGGTCTGGCACGGCGTCAACCTGCCCCTGGTCATGAGCCTGGTCGCCACGACGGCGGGCGTGCTGCTGTACCTGGCGCTGCGGGCGCACCAGCGCGCCAATCCGGGCCGGGTGCCATTCATCTACCGGCTGGACGGCCGCCGCACCTTCGAGGCGCTGCTGGACGGTTCCAGCGTCGCGGCCGCCTGGCTGCTGCGCTGGGTGTCGTCGACTCGCCTGCAGGTGCAGATGCTGCTGATCGTGCTGGGCGCCTTGTTCGTCGCCTGGCTGCCGCTGCGGGCGGGCGGCTGGCTGGATGGCACGGGCCGCATGACGCCCATCGATCCGGTATTTGCCCTGCTGTGGCTGGTTGGCGGCACCTGCGCCCTGGCAGCCGCGTATCAGGCCAAGTATCACCGCCTGGCGTCCCTGGCGCTGGCGGGCGGCGCCGGTCTGATCACCTGCCTGACCTTCGTGTGGTTCTCGGCGCCCGATCTGGCGCTGACGCAGCTTTCCGTGGAAGTCGTGACCCTGGTCCTGCTGCTGCTGGGCCTGCGGTGGCTGCCCCGCCGGATCGAGCAGGACGACGAAGAAACCCTCAAGGCCACGTTGCAGGCCCGGGGCCGCCGCTTGCGCGACCTGCTGGTGGCCGTGGCCGCGGGCACCGGCATGGCCGCGCTGGCGTATGCGGTGCTGGCGCGCCCGCAAGGCGACACCATTTCCTCTTACTTCGTTGACCGCGCGCTGCCCGACGGCGGCGGCACCAACGTGGTCAACGTGATCCTGGTGGATTTCCGCGGCTTCGATACGTTCGGCGAGATCACGGTGCTGGGCATCGTGGCGCTGACGGTCTATGCGCTGCTGCGCCGTTTCCGCCCCGCGACCGAAAGCGCGGACCTGCCGCGCCAGCAGAAGGAGCAGGACGGCGGCGTGCCGGACGCGCCGGACATCAAGTCGCTGGTGCCCGCGGGTTCGATGATGGTGCCCACCGTGCTGGTGCGCCTGCTGCTGCCCGTCGCCGCGTTGATCTCCGTGTATTTCCTGCTGCGCGGCCATAACCAGCCGGGCGGCGGATTCGTCGGCGGCCTGATCTTCGCCACCGCGGTCATCCTGCAATACATGGTGGGCGGCGTGTACTGGGTGGAGTCCCGCAGCCGCCTCAACCCGCAGAACTGGATCGGGATCGGGCTGCTGTCCGCCGGCGCCGCCGCGGTGACCGCATGGCTGGCCTACAAGCCTTTCCTGGCCGCGCTGGCCTGGGATGTCGCGCTGCCGTTCATCGGCCATGTCCACTTGTCCAGCGTGCTGCTCTTCGACCTGGGCGTCTACATGCTGGTCGTGGGGTCCACCGTGCTCGTGCTGGTGGCACTGGCTCACCAATCGCTGCGCGCGCAGCGCAAGGCCGCCGCCGAAATCCAGGCGGCCGCCGCTCAAACAGGGGAAGCCTGATGGAATTGATTTACGCCGTCGCGATCGGCGTCCTGGCGGGCTCGGGCGTCTGGCTGCTGCTGCGGCCCCGGACGTTCCAGTTCATCATGGGCCTGACGCTGGTCTCCTATGCGGTGAACCTCTTCATCTTCGGCATGGGCCGGCTCACCTCCGGCCGTCCGCCGGTCGTGGATCCCGCCATGGCGCATGATCCTTCCTGGTATGCGGATCCGCTGCCGCAGGCGCTGGTGCTGACGGCCATCGTGATCGGCTTCGCCACCACCGCGCTGTTCCTGGTTGTGCTGCTGGCCTCGCGTGGCCTCACGGGTACCGACCACGTTGATGGACGGGAGTCCCAATCTTGAGTTTCTGGCTTCAACATCTTCCTGTTCTGCCCGTCGTTACCCCGCTGATCGCGGGGGCCGCGATGCTGCTGCTCGCCGATACCAGCCGCTATGCGCGCGGCGGCATCGCGCTCCTGTCCACGATGGCCCAGCTTGCCGCCGCCATTGCCCTGCTGGCGGTGGCCGGCGGCGCCGTGCCCGGCGTCTGGCCGGACGGGGTAGGGGTCTATCTGGTGGGCGACTGGCCGGCGCCGTTCGGCATCGTGCTGGTGGTCGACCGCCTGGCGGCCGTCATGCTGACCCTGACCTCGGTGCTGGGCCTGGCCACGCTGGTCTATGCGCTGGCCCGCTGGGACCGCGCGGGCGTGCATTTCCATTCGCTGTTCCAGTTCCTGCTGATGGGCCTGAACGGCGCCTTTCTCACGGGCGACCTGTTCAACCTGTTCGTGTTCTTCGAAGTACTGCTGGCGGCATCCTACGGCCTGCTGCTGCACGGCTCCGGCGTGGCGCGCGTCAGCGCCGGCCTGCAGTACATCGCGGTGAACCTGGTGGCGTCGTTCCTGCTGCTGATCAGCATTGCGCTGATCTATGGCGTGACCGGGACGCTGAACATGGCCGACCTGGCCCTGCGCGCCGGCAACCTGACCGGCGCCGACCGCATGCTGTTCGAGGCCGGCGCGGCCATCCTGGGCGTGGCCTTCCTGGTGAAGGCGGGCGCCTGGCCGCTGAATTTCTGGCTGGTCAAGGGGTATGGATCGGCCGGCGCGCCCATCGCGGCCATGTTCTCCATCATGACCAAGGTCGGCATCTATGCACTGCTGCGCATCGGATCGCTGCTGTTGCCGTCGGGCGCGCCCGCGGCCTTCAGCCTGGACTGGATGTTCGCGGCGGGGCTTGCCACGCTGCTGTTTGGCGGCTTGGGCCTGCTTGCCACGCAGCAACTGGAAAAAATGGTCGGCTATTGCGTGATCGTATCGGCCGGCACGCTGCTGACCGCACTGGGCATGCCCGGGGTGACGCTCACCGGCCCGGCGCTGTTCTACCTGATCAGTTCGGTGCTGACGACGGGCGCGTTCTTCCTGCTGGCCGAACTGATCGAACGCACCCGCAGCTTTGGCGCCAACGTGCTGGCCGTGACCCTGGATGCCTTCGACCTGGACGATCCGGCGTCGGTTAACCGTTCCGACGACGTGGTGGGCGTGGCCATACCGGCCGCCATGGCCTTTCTTGGCCTGGCCTTCATCTGTTGCGCCTTGCTCGTGACCGGGCTGCCGCCGCTGTCGGGCTTCGTGGCGAAGTTCTCGCTGCTGTCCGCCGCGGTGTCGGCCGCCACCGAATCGGCGCCGCCCATGGACGCCTGGATACTGGTCGCCGCCGTGCTGGTTTCGGGTCTGGCCGGCCTGATCGGCCTGAGCCGTACCGGCATCCGCGTGTTCTGGGCCAGCGATGACCGCAGCACGCCGCGCCTGCGCGTGATCGAGGCCGGCCCCGTGGCGGTGCTGCTGCTCCTGTGCGTGGGCCTGGCCGCGGGCGCGGGTCCGGTGTCGGCCTACCTGGACGACGCGGCGCGGTCACTGGACCAGCCCAGTTCGTATATCAATGCCGTCATGTCCGCGCAGACCGTGCGCGGCGCCCAGGGAGGAAGCTGATGCGCCGTCTCTACTTCCTGATCCTGCCCGGCCTGCTGTTCGCGCTGTGGCTGGTGCTGAACGAAAGCGTTTCCCCCGGCCAGATCGCGTTGGGCCTCGCGCTGGCGCTGTGGTTCACCTGGGCCGCGTCGCGCCTGCGCCCGCTGCATGCGCGGCCGCGCCGCCTGTGGAAGGTGCTGCCGCTGTTCCTGCACGTCACCTTGGATATCATCAAATCCAATGTCGCCGTGGCCCGGCTTATCCTGAATCCGCGCCGCAACGACTTTTCGCCCGGATTCATCATGATTCCGCTGACCATGCGCGACCCGCATGGACTGGCGATGCTTGCCTGCATCGTCACCTACACGCCCGGCACCGTCTGGGTGGACCTCACCGACGACCACCGCCTGAAACTGCACGTGCTGGACCTGCAGCACGAAGGCGATTGGATCAAGCTGGTGCAGGAGCGCTACGAGCGCCCGTTGATGGAGATGTTTGAATGAACACCGTACTGTATTGGGCGGCGTCCTTTGCCTTGCTCTGCTTCGCGCTGGGCATGGTGTTCGCCACCATCCGCCTGCTGCGCGGACCCACCGCCCAGGACCGCGTCCTGGCCCTGGACACGCTGTATATCAACGGCATGCTGACGATGCTGGTCTTCGGCATCCGGTCCGGCACGTCCGTCTATTTCGACATTGCGCTGCTCATCGCGCTGTTCGGGTTCGTCGGGTCCACCGCGATGGCGCGCTTTCTGCTGCGCGGCGAGGTCATCGAGCCATGATCGACGCCCAACTCCCCCTGTGGGCCAGTATCCCCGCCACCGTCCTGCTGGTGCTGGGAGGCTTGCTGGCCGTGACCGGCTCCGCCGGCCTGCTGCGGTTCCGCACCTTCCAGGCGCGCATCCATGCGCCGACGCTGGGCAACACCCTGGGCTGCGCCTGCGTGCTGGCGTCCTCCATACTCGTGTTCTCCGCGCTGTCAGCCCGGCCTGTTTTCCATGAGGTCATCATCACGCTGCTGCTGATCGTTTCGTCCCCGGTCACCGCCATGCTCCTGATGCGCGCCGCTACCTACCGTAACCGCTTGACAAAGGCCGATGCGGACTTCGACGCGCGGTAGTGGCGGGTCGACATGTCCCTGTTTTCATGGCTGAAACGTAACCTTACGAATTCAAGTCGCTGGACATGTCCCCGACCGCGCAACATGGGATAGTGATGGCAGTAGGCGGCGCAGTGCAGAGCCGCGCCGTCCAGGTTCAATCTCTCTTAAAGGAGCTGACCATGACTACACGACCCATGCAGACCAAGCGTCTTGCCGCAACCCTTTGCACGGCGGGCCTGATGCTGATTGCCGGCGCGGCCCACGCGGCTGATGCCGGAACCAGCGGCACCGGTACGCCGCAGTCCCGCTACCAGCAGGATGTGGCCGCCTGCAAAAGCGGCGCCACCGGCCAGCCGCTGCAGACCTGCCTGCGCGAGGCGGGCGCCGCGCGGGAAGAGTCCCGCCGCCAGAACCTCAACGAAGCCAGCCCCGAACAGCGCCAGCAAAACATCCTGGCCCGCTGCAACCGGCTGCCCGAGGCGCAGCGCCAGAATTGCGTGACCCAGATGACCGCGCCCACGAACGTGCGCGGCAGTGTGCGGGGCGGGGGTGTCCTGCGTGAAACCGTGATCCAGGTGCCCGCGGATTCCATGCCGCCCGCCGCCACGGCGCCGGGGATGGCGCCCGTGCCGCCTGCCAGCACGGCGCCCGGCATGGCGCCGATGCCGCCCGCCAGCACTGCGCCGGGCATGGCGCCCGCGCCGATGCGCCAGTAAGCGGGGCCGCGGGGCGCGGCCGCAGCCACAATCAGGCAAAATGGCGGCTGTCGCCCTTTCTTACGCATATTCATGTCCGACGTCATCGCCCTGATTTTCGATTTCGACGACACGCTGGCCTCGGACAGCACGTCCGGTTTCCTGGACAGCATCGGGGTGGACACGGCGTCCTTCTGGAAGGACCAGGTCGACCCGCTGCTGTCCCAGCAGGACTGGGACCCCGTGCCCGCCTATCTGTACAAGATGATCCAGCTTTCCCAAGAGGGCAGGCATGGCCTCATCACGCAGCAACGGCTGAAGGACTGGGGCGCGCGGCTGGAACTGCACGACGGCGTGCCGACGCTGTTCCAGCGGCTGCGCGCGGCGGTGCGCGCCGAGCAGCCGCAGGTGCAGCTCGAGTTCTATCTGATTTCCAGCGGTATCGGCGACGTGGTCCGCTCCACGCCCATCGCGCACGAATTCACCGAGATCTGGGCGTCCGAATTCGTCTACGGCGAAGACGGCGGCATCTCCTTCCCGCGCCGCATCGTCAGCTTCACCGACAAGACCCGCTACCTGTTCCACATCCAGAAGGGCATCATCGGGCGCGATTTCCGCAGCAAGCCTTTCGAGGTCAACCGCAAGGTGCCCGAAGACCGCCTGCGCGTGCCTTTCGACCAGATGGTGTTCGTTGGCGACGGCTACACCGACATTCCCTGCTTTTCGCTGATCCGCCGCGCCGGCGGCTTTGCCTTCGGCGTCTGGGATCCCAAGCATCGCGACAAGCGCAGCCGGGCCTGGGGCTTCATCGAAGAGGGCAGGGTGTCCAACCTGAACCAGGCCCGCTACGACGAGCAGGCCGAACTCTATCAATGGCTCGAAGAGGCGGTCACCAGCCTGGCCGGCCGCATCGCGCTGAAGTCCCGGGTGTACCGTGGGTGAGCCCGCGGCCATGGCGGCGGTTCCGCCCTGGACCGAACAGGACGCCCGCTACATCACCCTGGCGCTCGAAGAGGCGCAGGCCGCCTACGACATAGGCGAAGTGCCGGTGGGCGCGCTGGTGGTGTCCGCCCAGGGAGACATCCTGGGCCGGGGCTACAACCGCACCATCATCGACCACGACCCGACCGCGCATGCCGAGATCGTCGCCTTGCGCAGCGCCGCGCGTCAGCTTGAAAATTACCGCCTGCCCGGCATCACCGTCTACGTGACGCTGGAGCCCTGCGTCATGTGCATCGGCGCCATGCTGCACGCGCGGCTGGCCCGCGTGGTGTTCGGCGCGTACGACCCCAAGACGGGAGCCTGCGGCAGCGTGCTGGACGTCGGTTCCGTTCCCAAACTCAATCATCACACTTCTGTCACCGGCGGCGTGCTGGCCGAACCTTGCGGCGATCTGCTGCGCCGGTTCTTCCGCGAGCGCCGCGCCAAGGAATCCATCGCATGAGCACCCCCAAAGCCGCCAAGCCTGCCGTCAAGGCGCGCGGCGCCAAAGCCGAAGCCGTCCCCGGCCATGATCACGAGCATGGCGACGCCTGCGGCGACGATTGCGGCCACGACCACGGCCACGACCATCATCACGGCGACCTTCCGGACGCGCGCGGCATTTACCTGATCTCGCCGTCTTCGGCGGTGCGCGACCCGGCCACGGTGGAACTCGCGCGCGAACGGCTTCAGCAGCAGGGCTTCAAGACAGCCCTGGACCGCACCGCCTTTGCCGAGCACCAGCGCTTCGCCGGCACGGACGCCCAGCGCCTGGCCAGCCTGACGCGCGCGGCCAAGCAGAAGCTGCCGATCGTGATGGTGACGCGCGGTGGCTATGGCCTGGGCCGGCTGCTGCATGCCATCGACTGGAAGGCCATGGCCGACAGCGGCAAGCGCTTTGTCGGCATGAGCGACTTCACCGCGTTCAACCTGGGCCTGCTGGCGCAAACCGGCGCGGTCAGCTACACGGGCGCGACGGCCGTCCAGGACTTCGGCGGCAAGAAGGTCGATGACCTGACCGAAGCGCTGTTCGGCGAAGTGATGCGCGGCGAACTCGAAATCCTCAGTTTCGAAACGCTGGACGCCGATCCGGTCGATGCCCGCGGCATTCTCTGGGGCGGCAACCTGGCCATGGTCACGTCGCTGCTGGGCACGCCCTACATGCCCAAGATCCGGGGCGGCATCCTGTTCCTGGAAGACGTGGCCGAGCATCCCTACCGCATCGAGCGCATGCTGATCCAGTTGTGGCAGGCCGGCATCCTGGCCAAGCAGAAGGCGATCGTGCTGGGCCGGTTCTCGGACTATAAGCTTGCGCCCCACGACAAGGGCTACGACCTGCACGAGGTCGTGGCATGGCTGCGCAAGACGGTGAAGGTGCCCGTCATCACGGGCCTGCCTTACGGGCATGTGGCCACCAAAGCCACCTTGCCGATCGGGCAGAAAGTCGGCATCGCCACCGAAAAGGGCCTGGCCCACCTGGTGCTGGACGAGCACCACCACTGATATTCCTGGCTGGCGGGCGGGCAGGATCGGGCGCGCAGGCCGCGCCCGCGCGATCCTGTCCACCCAAAAATAGGGGCCGCAGCCCCATTTGCTACACTATCCGGTTTCCTCGCATGCGTCTTCGGACGCCTTCAAACGCAAATACACCGTGATATCCACAGCCAATCTCACCATCCAGTTCGGTCCCAAGCCCCTTTTCGAGAACGTCAGCGTCAAGTTCGGGGAAGGCAACCGCTACGGGCTGATCGGGGCCAATGGGTCCGGCAAGTCTACGTTCATGAAGATCATCGGCGGCGACCTCGAATCCTCCGGCGGCAACGTGTCGCTCGAGCCGGGCGTGCGCCTGGGCAAGCTGCGCCAGGACCAGTTCGCGTTTGAAGACCTGCGCGTGCTGGACGTCGTGATGATGGGCCACACCGAGATGTGGGCCGCCATGTCCGAGCGCGACGCCATCTACGCCAATCCGGAAGCGTCGGAAGACGACTACATGCGCGCGGCCGACCTGGAAGCCAAGTTCGCCGAATACGACGGCTACACCGCCGAAGCCCGCGCGGGCGAGCTGCTGCTGGGCCTGGAAATCGCCGTGGACCAGCACAACCTGCCCATGCGCGAAGTGGCCCCGGGCTGGAAGCTGCGCGTGCTGCTGGCGCAGGCGCTGTTCTCCAACCCCGACGTCCTGCTGCTGGACGAGCCCACCAACAACCTGGATATCAACACCATCCGCTGGCTGGAAAACGTGCTCAACGGCTACCAGAGCACGATGATCATCATCAGCCATGACCGCCACTTCCTGAACCAGGTGTGCACGCACATGGCCGACGTGGACTACGGCGAGATCCGCATCTACGCCGGCAACTACGACGACTACATGCTGGCGTCCACCCAGGCCCGCGAGCGCCTGGTGTCCAACAACGCCAAGGCCAAGGAACGCGTCGCCGAACTCCAGGATTTCGTGCGCCGCTTCGCGGCCAACAAGTCCAAGTCGCGCCAGGCCACGTCGCGCCTGAAGCAGATCGACCGCATCAAGGCCGACCAGGTCGTGGTCAAGCCCTCGTCGCGCCAGAACCCGTATATCCGCTTCGAGCAGAACAAGGTCATGCACCGCCTGGCGGTCACCGTCGAAAACCTCACCAAGGCCTACGACGCGCCCGTGATCACCAAGTTCTCGGCGATGGTCGATGCGGGCGAAAAGATCGCCATCATCGGCGCCAACGGCGTCGGCAAGACGACCCTGCTGCGTCTGCTGGCCACGGAACTGCAACCCGATTCGGGCTCCGTGAAGTGGTCCGAAAACGCTGACCTGGGCTATATGGCCCAGGACGTGTCCGACCAGTTCCTGCAAACCGACATCAACCTGCTGGACTGGATGGGCGATCACCGCCAGCCGGGCGACGACGACCAGTCGATCCGTTCCGTGCTGGGCCGCCTGCTGTTCTCGGCGGACGATCTGCCCAAGGCGCCCAAGGTGCTGTCCGGCGGCGAAAAGAACCGCATGACCTTCGGCCGCCTGATGCTGGGCCGGCATAACGTCATGCTGCTCGACGAACCGACCAACCACCTGGACATGGAATCGATCGAGTCGCTGCAGTTCGCCCTGGAAAAGTACGAAGGCACGCTGGTGTTCGTCTCGCATGACCGTGAATTCGTGTCGGGCCTGGCCACGCGCGTGATCGAAATCCTGGCCACCGGCGAGATCATCGACTACCGCGGCGGCTACGAAGACTACCTGTCCTCGCGCGGCATCGAGGCCTGATCCCGCCGGATCTGCCACAGAGCGGCGCACGGCAACGTGCGCCGCTCTGCTTTTGGGCCCGGCAGGCGCGCCGCGCCCGCCGTTCAGCAAACCGCAATGTGCGCTGCGCTATCATCGCGCCATCCCTGGCGGCTGTCCGGCCAGGCATCTTTTTGCCCCCCTCATGTCTCCCTCCCAGTATGCCGCGCCCGATGGCGCGCAGATCAGTACGTTCGCCCTGACGGGCCGCATCGTCGCCATCGCTTTTTTCACCTTCATCTGCTACTTGGCCATCGGCTTGCCGCTGGCCGTGCTGCCGGGCTACGTGCACGACAAGCTGGGCTACGGCTCGGTCCTTGCCGGCCTGGCGATCAGCGTGCAGTACGTGGCCACCTTGCTCAGCCGGTCCCACGCGGGGCGCATGGCCGACACGGTCGGTCCCAAGCAGACGGTCGTGATCGGCATGGCGGCCTGCGCGGCCAGCGGCGTCTTCCTGCTGCTGGCGTATGCGTTCGAGCGCAGCGCCTGGCTCAGCCTGACGGCGATCATCGTCAGCCGGCTGGCGCTGGGCTTCGGCGAAAGCTGGGTCGGGACGGGCTCCGCCACCTGGGCCATCGCCAGGGTCGGGCCGCTGCACACGGCGCGCGTCATTTCCTGGAATGGCATCTGCACTTACGGCGGGCTGGCATTGGGCGCGCCCCTGGGCGTGCACCTGGAAACCGAATGGAGCATGGGAGCGCTGGGCGGCGCGGTGCTGCTGCTGGGGCTGATCGGGCTGGGACTGGCGATATCGCGGGCTGCCGTCGCCATCGTGGGCGGCCACCGCATGGCCTTCAAGAGCGTCGTCCTGCGCGTTTTTCCACACGGCATGGCGCTAGGCCTAGGGTCGGTCGGCTTCGGCACGCTGGCGGCCTTCGTGGCGCTGTTCTACGCCAGTTTCTCGTGGGATGGCGCCGCGCATGCGCTCAGCGCCTTTGGGGGCGCCTTCATCGGCGTGCGCCTGCTGTTCGCCGGCACCATCACGCGATTCGGCGGCTTCCGGGTCGCGCAGGTGTCCTTCCTGGTGGAAGCGGCGGGGCTGTTGCTGCTCTGGCTGGCGCCCAACCCCGGCGTGGCGCTGATGGGCGCCGCGCTGACGGGCTGCGGGTTCGCGCTGGTGTTCCCGGCCATCGGCGTCGAGGCCGTGGCGCGTGTGCCCGCCGGCAGCCGCGGGGCGGCACTGGGGGCGTATTCCGCCTTCCTGGACCTGGCGCTGGGCGTAACGGGACCGATCGCCGGGTACATCTCCAGCGGCTTCGGGTATCCGGCCATCTTCCTGGCGGCCTCCGGGTCCGTGCTGGCAGGGTTCATGATCGCGTTCGGATTGCAGCGCCATGCGGTCCGGCAGCATGCCGCCACCGCGGCGGCGTGATGTTTATTACTAAAAGAAGTAAAGACATTCGATATTGATTGTTTGGATTCATATAACGAATTGTTAGATTTGAGGCTCGTTTTCACGCGCCCACACGCTTCGTTCCATGAATCTGACCTTCGATCACGTCCATAAACACTTCGGCGACCTGCCCGTCGTGGATGGCTTCACCAGTGAAATCAAGACCGGGGAACTGGTCGCGCTGGTGGGTCCGTCCGGCTGCGGCAAATCGACTTTGCTGCATCTGGCCGCGGGGCTGGAAAAGCCCACGCAGGGCAGCGTGCAGGCCGATGGCCGCGCGATCACCGGCCCGCATCCCAGCCGCACGCTGGTGTTCCAGGAACACGCGCTGTACCCGTGGCTGACGCTGGAAGACAACGTGGCGCTGGCGCTGGAATTTCAAAACACGCCCAAGAAGCGCGCCCGCGAGGCCGCCCGCGATTGGCTGGCCCGCGTCAGCCTGGCGGGGTTCGAACACTATTACCCCCATCAGGTGTCCGGCGGCATGCGCCAACGCGCCGCACTGGCGCGCGCGTTCGTCGCGCAGCCCCAGACCATGCTGATGGACGAGCCCTTCGGCGCGCTGGACGCGCTGACCCGCCTGAGCCTGCAGGATGTGCTGCGCCAACTGATCGCCCAGGAAAAACCCACCGTTCTGCTCGTCACCCACGACGTCGACGAAGCCCTGTTCCTGGCCGACCGCATCGTGGTGTTCAGCCCGCGCCCGGCGCGCGTGCTGCGCGAGTTCAATCTGGCGCATCGCGCCAAGACCCACGACCTGTCCGGCCTGGCCGCTGAAAAACGCGAGATCCTGCGCCTGCTGGGCATCGCGGTGGACGGCTCGCACGCGGACGCAGACTCGGACTCGGACCTGGCGCTGGCCGCCTGATCCCCTTTCCTGAACATTCCAGGCTGCGCACAGGCGCGGCCCATACCCGAATTCCCTGGAGCTCCTGATGAAATTGAAGCAATGGCTGTCCCTGCCGCTGGCCGCGGCGCTGCTGGCGGCGGCCCCCGCGATGGCGGCCGAAAAATTCCGCGTTGGCTATCTGCGCGTGATGGACGATGCGCAAGCCATCGTCGCGCAAGAGGGCGGCTATTACAAAAAGGCCGGCCTGGATTCCGAACTGATCGAATTCAAGTCGGGCACCGATCTGATCAAGGCGATCGTCGGCGGCCAGCTCGACATCGGCGTGCTGGGCTTTACCAATGCCGTGGCGTGGGCCTCCAAGGGCGCGGACCTGAAGGTGGTGGGCGGCGCGCAGCAGGGCTACCACTCGCTGATCGTGCGCGACGACTCGGGCATCAAGGACATCGCGGGCCTGAAGGGCAAGACGCTGGCTTCGCAGGCCGAGGGCAGCACCGCCGACGTGGTGCTCAAGGGCGTGGTGCTCAAGCAGGGCAACCTCAGCGCGGACGACGTCAACGTCATGGGCGTGAGCCCGGCGGTGGCGGTGCAGTCGCTGGTGGGCAAGCGCGTGGACGCGGCCTTTCTGTTCGAACCCTACGACCGTATCGCGCAACTGATCGCGCCGGTCAAGCAGATCTACGAAGTGGGCCAGGCCTGGCCGTTCCCCTGCATGGTCGTGATCACGTCGGGCGAGACGCTGGCCAAGCGCAAGGACGATGTCTGGAAGGCGCTGGATGCGCAGAACCAGGCCATCGCGCTGCTCCAGAAGGAACCCGCGCAAGCCTCCAAGCTGATCGCCTCGTATTTCATCGCCGAGCCCACGCTCAAGACGCTGACCCGCGGCGAACTCCCGCGTGAGACCGTCATCGCCGAAGCCATCGGCACGCAGGTGTTCACGCCCAAGCTGACGGAAAAGGACACGGCCCGCATGCAGGAAATCGCCGATATCCTGCAGGCCCAGGGTTCGCTGAAGACCCGTGACGGCAAGCCGTACGACGTGTCCAGCATCGTCGACCTGTCCTGGCAAGAGGCTCGCAAGCTTTGAGCGCATCTACCCGAGTAACCGGCGCCCGCAAGCATTTCGCGGGCGTTTTGGGCGTCTTGTTCATCCTGGCCCTTTGGCAGCTCGCGGCGTTCGCGCTGCCCGACTTCCTGATGCCAGGCGTGCCGGCCGTGGTCGAACGCCTGTTCGAAGACCTGGGCAAGCAGTCGTTCCACCAGAGCCTGATGGGCACGCTGGGCCGGCTGGGCGCGGGCTATGGCCTGGCGCTGGCGGCCGGCATCGGCTTCGGGCTTGTCGCGGCCGTGCTGTTCTTCTTCCGCGAGGTGCTGCGCAGCGCCATCGTCATCCTGCAATCGATTCCGTCCATTGCCTGGGTGCCGCTGTTCCTCATCGTGATGGGATTCGGCAACACGCCCATCATCGTGGTGGTGGCGCTGTCGGCATTCTTTCCGGCCGCGCTCAGCGTGATGAACGCCACCGAGTCCGTGCAGCGCGTGCATGTGTCCGCGGCGCGCGTCATGGGCGCCACGCGGTGGGGGCTGGTCAAGCGGGTGTACCTGCCCGCCGTCATGCCCGAGCTCATCACCGGCGCGCAGCTTGCGTTCGGCAATGCCTGGCGGGCGCTGATCTCGGCGGAAATGCTGATCGGCTTCGGCAAGGGCCTGGGCCGTTCGCTGGCGTATTCCGGCGAGATCGCAGACATGACGGGCGTCATGACCAACATCCTGGTCATCGCCGTGCTGGCCGCGCTGATCGACCAGTTCGTGCTTGAAAACCTCAAGCACCGCCTGCTGCGCTACCAGTACGTCTAAGCGCGACGAGCACGCCATGGTCCGCCGCTGCCGCCTTTTCGTTCTTGCCGCCTGCCTGATGTTCGTGGGCCAGGCCCACGCGCAGGCCGAGACATTCGCGTCGGCGCGGGCCCGGGGCGAACTGGTGGTGGGCATACCGTATCTGGCGCCGCCGCCCGTGGCGGGCGCCAAGATCCGCACGCCGGACGGCCTGGATGCAGCCATCACCGAAAAGCTGGCCGCGAGCCTGGGCCTGCCGGTTCGCCTGGTGCAATTGCCGGCGGAACAGGCCGCGTCCGCGCTGGCCGCGGGCCAGGTGGACCTGGTGCTGGCCGACCGGGCCGGCAGCCAGCCGGCCGAGGTCGCCACGCAGCCCACGGGCTATGCCGCGCGTCCCAAAGCCGTGATCCGCAGCGATACGCGCTTGCGCCAGCCCGCCGACGCGCGCGGCCGCAGCGTGTGCATGGCCGAGGCCGCCACGGCGGCCAAGGCCCTGGCGGAAAGCTGGGGCGCGGTGGTGCGCACGTACAAGGCGCCGTCCGACGCGCTGGTCGCGGTGCGTGAAGGCAGTTGCGATATCGGCCTGGTCGATGACGCCGTATGGGAACCGCTGGTGCGCTTTCCGGAATGGAAGAAATTCTCTTCCACTCTGGCTGCCGATGGATCGCGGCGCGAGCGGGTGTGGCTGCTGGCCGCCGATGACCAGGCCTCGCGCGCCTGGCTAGGCCAGGAAATGCGCGCCTGGGAACGCGCGGGCGCCTGGAAGGCCATGACGGCGAAATGGGCCCGCGACGTGGCCTTCGACGTCTACCTGGATCAGGAAGTGCCCGACTGCCACGGCTAGGGCCCGCGCGGGCCCGGCACTTACAATGCCGGGCATGACGCACACGCTGACCGCTCCCTGCTCGTATCAGGAAGACATCAAGAAAAGCCGCTTTGCCGCGTACGCCACGCCGGTATCCGCCGTCGACGACGCCATGCGTTTCTTCGCCGAGCGCGGAGACCCCGAGGCCACGCACAACTGCTGGGCCTACCGCATCGGGCAGGAGTACCGCTTCAATGATGACGGCGAACCCGGCGGCACCGCTGGCCGGCCGATCCTGCAAGCCATCGAAGGGCAGGACATGGACCGCGTGGCCGTGCTGGTGGTGCGCTGGTACGGGGGCGTGAAGCTCGGCGCGGGCGGACTGGTGCGCGCCTACGGCGGTTGCGCGGCCAATTGCCTGCGCTTGGGCGACCGGACCCCCATCGTGGATCTGGCGACCATCCGCTGCGCCTGCGGATTCGCCGAGCTCGCGCTGCTGAAGTCGCGCCTGGCGCAGGCGGGCGCGGCGATTCAGCAGGAAGACTTCAATGAGGAAGGCGTGGCGCTCTGCTTCACGGTGCCGCGCACGGCGATCGGCGAACTCGAACACACCGTGGCCAACATCACGCGCGGACGGTCGGCCTGGGAGCTGGTGTCGTAGCGGGGCGGGCCTGTTCCGCGCGCCCAACAGAAAGGGGCCCGATTCCGGGCCCCTTGCTTGTTTATGCGTCCTGGCTGTCTTGAGCCGCGGCGATTTCCTCGTGGACCTTCTTCATGTCCACTTCCTTGATCTTGGCAAGCAGCTCATTGAGCTGGCCGCCCGAGAGCGCGCCGGGTTGCGAGAACAACAGGACCTTTTCGCGGAACACCATCAGCGTGGGGATCGAGCGGATGCCCAGCGCGCCCGCCAGTTCCTGTTCGACGTCGGTATTCACCTTGGCGAATGTGACGTCGGGATGCTCGGAGGAAGCGTGCTCGAACACGGGCGCGAAGCCGCGGCACGGACCGCACCAGGGCGCCCAGAAATCGACAATGAGGGTGCCGTCAGGCGTGATGGCGTCTTGGAAGCTGTCTTTGGTGAGTTCAACAATACTCATATGGAATCCTTGCCGTCGGGGCGGCTGAAAAAGCGGTGTCGGAGGCCCGGGGGTGCCTTCCCCCGAACCCGATGCGGCGACGCGTGATGGCCAGGAGCCTGATAAGCAATAGTAGTGCGGGTCAAGGCTGCGTCGCAATGGTTGGCGCTCTGGAGAGCGCGGGCGGCCAGGCTCAGGCCGCGTTTACGGTGGAAATGCCGGCGCCGTTCTTCAGCGACGCGACGATCTCGAAGGAGCGCAGCCGGTCCGCGATGTCGTAGAAGTCGGACACGATCATGACCTCGTCGGCCTCGGTTTCGGCGACCAGCGCTTCGAGTTCGCGCTTGACCGTGTCCGGACCGCCCACGATGGAGGCGCCCAATCTTTGATTGACCGCCTCGCGTTCCCATTCGTTCCACAAGCCGTCCATGCTTTGGACGGGCGGCTGCAACTGCAGCCGGTTGCCGCGCACCAGCGACAGGAATTTCAATTGCTGCGTCGTGGCCTGGAACCGGGCGGCCTCGTCCGATTCCGCCGCGATGACGGGCACGCCTATCATGGAATAGGGGCGCGACAGCGTGGCGGAAGGCTTGAAGAGATGCCGGTAAAGCCGCATCGCGGCCATGCCTTCGGGCGAAAAATGGCCGGCGAACGAGAACGGCAGGCCCAGTTCGGCCGCCATCCGCGCACTGAAATCGCTGGATCCCAGCAGCCAGATGGGGACGTCCAGGCCTTCACCGGGAATGGCGCGCACGGGCTGGCCGGGGCGGGACGGCGCCAGGTAGGCGCGCAGTTCCTCGACCAGCGCGGGAAACTCCAGACCGCTGCGGGGGCTGCGGCGCAGCGCCTGCTGGGTAGCGCCGTCGCTGCCGGGCGCGCGGCCCAGGCCCAGGTCGATGCGGCCCGGGTACAGGGTCTCAAGGGTGCCGAACTGTTCGGCGATGATCAGCGGCGCGTGGTTGGGCAGCATGACGCCGCCTGACCCGACGCGCAGGGTGCTCGTGTGGCCGGCCACGTGTCCGATCAGCACGGCGGTGGCGCTGCTGGCCACGCCGTTGATATTGTGGTGCTCGGCCAGCCAGAAGCGGTTGTAGCCTAACTGTTCCACATGCTGGGCCACGGCCACCGTATTGCGGAAGGCGTCCGCGGCATCGCGGCCCTGCACAATGGGGGCCAGGTCCAACACGGAAAAGGGAATGCGGGCCAGGGCGCTCATGCGTGCGCCTGCGGTGTCGTGGCGCCACAGGCGGGCAGGGCGGGGATCGGGCGGATAGGGCGCAAGTCGTACTCCATATGCTGATATACATGGGGAGTGTATCGGCGAATTCAACCTCGCAAGCCAGCAACCATGCGCTCGGGCGGGTTGATTGATTTTTCCGATCCGTGCAATAGTGGACACGAACCGAACACGACTTCAACGGAGACGCGCATGGGCACCCCGGGCCGCAACAACCAGATCGACAACATCGAATTCAACGTCGCGGACATCGCGCGCAGCAAGCAGTTCTACGGCCAGGTCTTCGGGTGGACGTTCACGGATTACGGCCCCACCTACTGCGAATTCACCGATGGCCGCCTGACCGGCGGCTTCACCACGGGCGAGGAGGTGCGTCCCGGCGGGCCGCTCGTGATTGTGTACGGCGACGATCTGGCCGCGACCCAGCAGCGCGTGACGGCGGCGGGCGGGCGGATCAGCCGCGAGGTGTTTTCCTTTCCCGGCGGCAGCCGCTTCCATTTCGTCGACCCCGACGGCTACGAACTGGCGGTGTGGACCGCCAAATGAAAAAGCCGTCCCGGCCTGAAGGCCGTGACGGCTTGGTGCCGCGGCCCGCGGGCCGGGCGGCCTATCCCGGGAAGAACGCGTAGCGGATGACGAACAGCACGGCCACCAGCCACGTGGCCGGGTGGACGTCGCGGATCTTGCCCGTGGCGGTTTTCAGCACCACATAGCTGATGAAACCGAACGCGATGCCGTTGGCGATCGAATACGTGAAAGGCATGACCAGCGCGGTCAGCGCGGCCGGCGTCGCTTCGCAGACGTCGTTCCAGTCGATGTCGATCAGTTCGCGCATCATCAGGCCGGCCACGTAGAGCAGGGCGGGCGCGGTGGCGTAGGCAGGCACGGCGCCGGCCAGCGGCGAGATGAACAGCGCGGCCAGGAACAGCAGGCCCACGACCAGCGCGGTCATGCCCGTGCGCCCGCCCGCCTGCACGCCCGAGGCGCTTTCGACATAGGCGGTGGTGCTGCTGGTGCCCAGCATCGAGCCGGCGACGATGGCGGTGCTGTCGGCGAACAGCGCGCGGCCCAGGCGGTTGGGCCGGTCTTCGGGCACCAGGCCGGCGCGCTTGGCCACGCCCACCAGCGTGCCGGTGGCGTCGAACACTTCGACCAGCACGAACACCAGGATCACGTGAACAAAACCGCTGTGCAGCGCGCCCAGGATGTCCAGCTTGAACAGCGTGGGCGACAGGCTGGGCGGCATCGAGAAAATGCCCTTGAATTCGTTGTAGCCCAGCGCCATGGACAGCACGGTCACGGCAATGATGCCGATCAGGATCGCGCCGCGCACGCGCAGCGCGTCCAGCGACGCGATGATGAAGAAGCCCAGGATGGCGAAGAGCGGGCCGTGGGTCGTCAGGTTGCCCAGCGTCACCTTGGTGGCGGGGTGCGCGACGACGATGCCGGCGCTGGATAGCGCGATAATGGCAAGGAACAGGCCGATGCCGGCTGCAATCGCGCTGCGCAGCGAATGCGGAATGCCCTTGACCAGCCACACCCGGATGCCCGAGATCGTCAGGAACAGGAAGATCACGCCCGAGATGAACACCGCGCCCAGCGCCTGCTCCCAGGTGTAGCCCATGGTCTTGACGACCGTGAATGCGAAGAATGCGTTCAGGCCCATGCCGGGCGCCATGCCGATGGGCCAGTTGGCGATCAGCGCCATCACCAGGGAACCCAGCGCGGCGGCCAGGCAGGTGGCCACGAAGACGGCGTCGCGGTCCATGCCGGTCGATGACAGGATGTCTGGATTGACGAAGATGATGTACGACATCGTCAGGAATGTCGTCAGGCCAGCCACGACTTCCGTTCGCGCGGACGTCCCGTGTTCACGCAGCTTGAATAGCTTCTCCAGCATTCTGGTCCCCAGTGTGTTTGCAAGCTTGCAGGTGGTGGCGGGAGGGCGCCGGGCGGCCCCCGCATTTCAGAAACAGGCGTATTTTCGCATCAGTTGTAAACTCTGCCGCCATGATTATTCTCGGCTTTGAAAGCTCCTGCGACGAAACCGGTGTCGCAGCCGTCTGTACCGAACGCGGTCTGCTCGCGCACGCGCTGCATACCCAGATCGCCATGCACCAGGAATACGGGGGCGTGGTGCCCGAACTCGCCTCGCGCGACCATATCCGCCGTGTCGTGCCCTTGACCCGCCAGGTGCTCGAAGAAGCAGGCCTGCAGATGTCGGACATCGGCGCCGTGGCCTATACGGCCGGCCCGGGCCTGGCGGGCGCTTTGCTGGTAGGGGCAAGCGTGGCGCAGTCGTTCGCCTGGTCGCGGCGCCTGCCCGCCATCGGCATCCACCACCTGGAAGGGCATCTGCTGTCGCCGATGCTGGCGGATCCGCGGCCCGACTTTCCCTTCATCGCCTTGCTGGTGTCCGGCGGCCACACGCAATTGATGCGGGTGGACGGCGTGGGGCGCTACAAACTGCTGGGCGAAACGCTGGACGACGCCGCGGGCGAAGCCTTCGACAAGTCCGCCAAGCTGATGGGCCTGGGCTATCCGGGCGGCCCGGCGCTGGCCAAGCTGGCCGGTAGCGGCGACGCCTCGCGTTTTGAGTTGCCTCGGCCCATGCTGCACAGCAAAGACCTGGATTTCAGCTTCAGCGGCCTGAAGACGGCTGTGCTGACCCGCGTCAAGGCGGCGGAGCAGGCGGGCGGGCTGGACGACCAGACTCGCGCGGATCTGGCCGCGGCCACGCAGGGCGCCATCGTGGACGTGCTGGCGGCGAAGGCCATCCGCGCGCTGAAACAGACCGGCTTGCGCCGGCTGGTGGTGGCCGGCGGCGTGGGCGCGAACCAGCTTCTGCGCGCCAAGCTGGACGCGGCGCTCAAGCCGCTGAAGGCCCGCGCCTACTTTCCGCCGCTGGCCTTGTGCACCGATAACGGCGCCATGATCGCGTTCGCGGCGGCGGAGCGGGTCAAGGCGGGTCTGGCAACGCTGGATCCCGATGCGCACAGCTTTACGGTCAAGCCGCGCTGGGACCTGGCGGATATCGCCTGAAACGTAACGGGCGGCCAGGCCGCCCGCTGTTCTTGTTTATTTTTTCTTGCCGCCGCCGATGCGGCTTTCCGTGCCCTGGATCAGCCGCGTGATGTTGGCGCGATGGCGGTAGAACAGCAGCACGCCGATGACGGCCAGCGCCACGGCCATGGGCGGCTGCGCATGCCATGCCAGGCCGGATCCGAAAACGTAATACACGGGGGCGAAGAACGCCGCCACCAGCGAGGCCAGCGAGGAATAGCGGAAAAAGACGGCGATGATGAGCCAGGTGGCGGCCGTGGCGACGGCCAGCCAGGGCTGGATCGCCACCAGCACGCCCAGCGCGGTCGCCACGCCCTTGCCGCCCTTGAAGCCCAGGAACACCGGGTACAAGTGGCCCACGAAGGCGGCCAGCGCCACCAGCGCCAATGCCACGGGGGCGATGCCCGGCGCCAGTCTTTCGGCCAGCCAGATCGCGAACCATCCCTTGGCCGCGTCGCCCAGCAGCGTCAGCGCGGCGGCCGTCTTGTTGCCGGTGCGCAGCACATTGGTGGCGCCGGGATTCTTGGATCCGTAGCTGCGCGGATCCTGCAGCCCCATGAGCTTGCTGACCACCACGGCGAACGGCACGGAGCCGATCAGGTAGGCCAGCACGACGAGCGCAGCGGTGAACACCAGGGAGGGTTCGGTAATCGCCATGGAAAGGGAGTCCGTTGTTGTAGTAATGGCTGCGGATTCTACCGCGCCCGGGGCAGGACCGGGTTCGGGTTATCGAGTGTGCGCTGCTGGCGTAAAGCGGACAGGCGGACAGACGGGAGGGGGCTGCGGACGGTACAATCCGCAACGTCCACCTGCGTTTTATTTTCTTTCGGATGCACAATGCGAATTCTGGTTTCGAACGACGATGGTTATTCCGCCCCTGGCCTCGAAGCCCTGGTGGCTGCGCTGCAAGGCCTGGGCGACCTCACCGTCGTCGCGCCCGAGACCAACCACAGCGGGGCATCCAATTCCCTTACCCTGAACCGCCCCCTGTCGGTGCGCACCGCCTCCAACGGTTTCATCGCCGTCAGCGGCACACCGTCTGACTGCGTGCACGTGGCGCTGACCGGCCTGATGGATACGCGCCCCGACCTGGTGGTGTCCGGCATCAACAACGGCGCCAACATGGGCGACGACACCCTGTATTCGGGCACCGTCGCCGCCGCCAGCGAAGGCTATCTGTTCGGCATACCGGCCATCGCGTTTTCGCTGGCCGAAAAGGGATGGGAACACATCGATTCGGCCGCACGCGCCGCCCGCCTGGTGGTCGAGCGCCATCTGGCGCAGCCGCTGGCCGCGCCCGTGCTGCTCAACGTCAACATCCCGAGCCGCCGCTTCGAGGACATGCACGGCTTCGCGGTCACGCGGCTGGGCAAGCGGCATCCGTCGCAGCCCGTGGTGCGCACCACCACGCCCTATGGCGATACGGTCTATTGGATCGGGCCGGTCGGCCTCGCCGCCGACGCCACGCCGGGCACCGACTTCCACGCCGTCGAGCAGGGCACGGTGTCGGTCACGCCGCTGCGCCTGGACTTGACCCAGCACAGCCAGCTCGACGAAATCCGTACCTGGGCGGAGCCGCTATGCGCAAACGCATAAGCCAGCCCGACGTGTCGCAGGCGCCGTCCGGCCGCTCCAGCGCGGTCCGCCATGACGCCGGCCGCCTGAGCCCGGGCGTCACGCCCGCCAACAGCAACACGCGCGTGTCCGCGGCCACCTTGCAACGCCAGGCCCAGGCGCCCGCGCCCGCGTCCGGCGGCAACCTGGGCTTGAATTCCGAACGCCTGCGCCAGGCCATGGTGCAGCGCCTGCGCGCGCAGGGCATCACCGACGAACGCGTGCTGAACGCCATGTCCATCGTGCCGCGCCATCTCTTCGTCGACGAGGCGCTGGCCAGCCGCGCCTATGAAGACGCCGCGCTGCCCATCGGTCATTCACAGACCATCTCCCAGCCTTGGGTCGTGGCGCGCATGATCGCGGCGGCCTGCGAAGACCGCACGCCGACGCGCGTGCTCGAAGTCGGCGCGGGCTGCGGCTACCAGGCCGCGGTGCTGGCGCAGTTCGTGCGCGATGTCCACACCATCGAACGCATCCGTGGCCTCTATGAGCTGGCGCGCGAGCATCTGCGCGCCTTGCGGCTGACCACCAGGATCCGCCTGATCCATGGAGACGGCACCTTGGGGCTGCCCGGCGTGGCGCCTTTCGATGCTATCGTTGTGGCTGCCGCTGGCCTGGCCATCCCGCAAGCGCTGCTTACGCAGCTTGCGCCGGGTGGACGCCTTATCGCTCCCGAAGGGGGCTCGAACCAGCGCCTCGTTCTCATCGAACGCACGGGCGCGGCCAGCTGGAAACGTACTGAACTAGAGGCCGTGCGCTTTGTGCCGCTACGGTCCGGAATACAATCTTGAGCGACAGGAGAAACGTATGCTCAACGGGCAGTTGCAACTGACCGATATGAATTTGGGCGCGTCCAAGACGCGCCTGCGCCGCCCGCTCTTCGCAGTGGGGGTCCTCAGCCTTGCCATCCTGGCGGGCTGCGCATCCAAAGGTACTCGTGCCCCGGTGGTCGACATGACCGGCGGGCAACCCGCGTCGTCGGCCCAGTCCGGCGGAAGCTATGTGGTCAAGCCGGGCGACACGCTCTACAAGATCGCTCGCGCGAACAATGTGGATATCGAGAACATCAAGCGCTGGAACAACATCACCGATCCCAACCAGATTTCGGTCGGGCAGGTGCTGAAGATGTCCGGCGGCTCGGGCGGCGGCGCGCAAACCGCGCCGATCGCCAGCGCCAAGCCGCAGCCGCGTCCGCTGGACCAGCCCGATCCCTCGGCGTCGCCAACCCCGTCGCCGGACGCAACGCCCACGCCGCCTCCGGTTCCGGTAGAGACCAAGCCCGCCACGCGCGCGGCGGATGCGGGCGTCATCAACTGGGCCTGGCCGGCCGGCGGACCGATCGTGCAGGGCTTCAATGCCAGCAGCAAGGGCATCGACATCTCCGGCGCGCTGGGCGACCCGATCACCGCCGCGGCCGACGGCCTGGTCAAGTACAGCGGCAACGGCGTGCGCGGACTGGGCAACCTGATCATCGTCGAACACCAGAACGGTTTCATCACCGCCTACGCGCATAACCGCGCCGTGCTCGTGAAGACCGGCCAGACGGTCAAGCGCGGGGCCAAGATCGCCGAACTCGGCCAAAGCGACACCACGTCGCCGCGCCTGCACTTCGAGATCCGCCGCCAAGGCACGCCCGTCGACCCGATGCAATACCTGCCGCCCAAATGACGCCCACCCTGGTATTCGACCTCGAAACCATCCCCGACGCCGACGGGCTGCGCAAGCTCAACGGCTGGGGCGCCGACGTGCCCGACCAGGAGGTCGTCGAGCGCGCCCTCGCGGCGCGCCGCGAGGCCGTCGGCCATGACTTCCTGCCGCTGCACCTGCACAAGGTGGCGGTGGTGGGTTGCGTGTTCCGCGACGACCAGGGTTTTCGCGTCAAGACGCTGGGCCAGCCCGACGATCCCGAAGCCGCCTTGCTGGCGGGTTTCTTCAAGACCATCGAACGCTACACGCCAAAGCTCGTGAGCTGGAACGGCTCGGGATTCGACCTGCCGGTGCTGCATTACCGCAGCCTGATTCAGGGCGTGCCCGCGCCGCGCTACTGGGACATGGGCGAAGAAGACCGCGACTTCAAGTTCAACAACTACATCGCCCGCTACCACACGCGCCATCTGGACCTGATGGACGTGCTGGCCAAGTACAACGGCCGCGCCAACGCGCCGCTCGACGAACTGGCCAAGCTGTGCGGCTTTCCGGGCAAGCTCGGCATGGACGGCAGCAAGGTCTGGGAGGCCTGGAGCCAGGGCCGCGCCGACGAGGTGCGCGCGTATTGCGAAACCGACGTGGTCAACACCTGGCTGGTGTATTGCCGCTTCCGCTTCTTGCGCGGCGAACTGGACCGCACTTCCTACGACGCTGAAATCGCGCTGGTGCGCGATACGCTCAGCGCCAGTGACGCGCCGCACTGGAAGGAATACCTGACGGCCTGGGACGCGGGCTGACGGGCGTACGCAAGGCGGCGAATGCGACGGGGCCATGCCCCGCCAAGCACGGACGGACGGGGCCTGATCGGCCCCGTTCCCGCGTCTGGGGCCAAGCAATCGACTGAAACATGGACGCCAAGCACGAAACCTGGATGAAACCGGCGCGACCGCACAATGGCCTCGCTTTCTTCACTTTCAGGAGACCTTCATGTCCCGATTCGCTATCCGCTCCAATTTGGCCGCCCTTGCTATTGTCGCCGCGACGAGCGGTTTCGCGGCCGGCACCGCTATGGCTGCTCCTCCTCCTTCCGGCGACGGCGGCCCGGCCGCCATGCACGAAGGCCACCGCGGCGGCGGCTTCCACAAAGGCATGCGCGACGGCCTGCTCATTCCCGGCCTGGGCCCCGTGTCCAAGTCCCAAATCGCCGAACTGAAGCTCGACGCCAAGCAGGAAGCCTTGTTCAAGACCGCCCAGGACGGCCAGCGCAGCCTGCACGAAGCGATGCGCGCGTCCGGCGGCAAGCGCCATGACCTGCTGAAAGCGCAACTGGACAGCGGCAAGCTGGATCCGCGCGCGCTGATGGAGCAGTCGGAAAAATCGCGTGACCAGTTCGGTCCGCAGGCCAAGCAGGTCCGCGACCAATGGCTGGCCGTCTGGGACAGCCTGAACGAAACCCAGCGCGGCCAGGTGACCAAGATCGTCAAGGATCGCGAAGCCAAGATGGCGGAGCGCCACGCGAAGATGGAAGGCCGTCATGGCAAGGGCAGGGGCGGCATGCCTCCCCCTCCGCCCGCCGCCGGCGACGTGCCGCCGCCTCCGCCCAAGGCTAACTAAGCCGGTACTGCTGGCCAGTAGCTCAGGCCAGTAGCTCAGGCCAGTAACTCAGGCCGGTAATTCCTGCCAGCAATTCAGGCCAGCAATTCAGGCCACCCCCACCAGCCCCGGACGCCTCGTGCGTACCGGGGCTTTATTTGGGCCGCCGCTTTCGCCCGCGCGCGGTAGGAACGCTTTGGGTGCGCGCGCCCCATTTTGGCGCATAGCGCCGTCAGTTCGCGCCAAAGCGGGGCGCCGGCGGGCCGTTCCCGCCGGGAAACCGTGCGCCGCGCGTCTTGTGAGGCGTGATCGGAACCTGGCACGGACATTGCTTGATGGATGGGGAGCCGGTGCTGACCCAGCGCTGCCAAGCCGGCCAGTTGGATGCGCCCCGGGCCGTCCGCTTCCTTGTAAATCCGATCAGGACTCCGCACCATGAAGAAGACGTTGCTAGCCTTGCCATTTGCGCTTGCCGCTTGTTTCGCCGCGACGGCGCAGGCCGAACCCACCGATCTGGGAGGCGGTTTTTCGCTGAGCGGTAACGCAACCATCGTCAGCGACTATCGCTTTCGCGGCTATTCCCAGACCGATTTCCGTCCCGCCGCGCAACTGGGCTTTGACCTGACCCACAGCTCCGGCTTCTATCTGGGCAACTGGAACTCCAACGTCTCCAGCTTCGTGTTCACCGACGGCAACCTGGAGATGGACTTCTACGGCGGCTGGAAGGGCGACGTCGGCGGCGGCTTCGCGCTGGATGCGGGCGTGCTGCATTACTACTACCCCGGTTCCAGTTCCCCCAAGGGCGGCAACTACAACAACACCGACATCTATCTGGGCGCGTCCTACGGCAACTACAGCCTCAAGTATTCGTACACGCCCAGCGACTTCTTCAGCACGCCCGACAGCAAGGGCACGTGGTACCTGGACGGCACGGCCACGTTCGACCTGGGCGACGGGTGGGGCCTGTTGGGCCACCTGGGCTACCAGAAGCTCAAGAACCAGACCAACATGGACGGCGATTCGATCGGCCACTACGTCGACTACAAGGTCGGCGTGACCAAGGACCTGAAGGGCTGGATCCTGGGGCTGGCGGCGGTCGGCGCCACCAAGGACAACTGGCTGCCCACCAAGTACGGGCATCCCTCGGGCCGTATCGGCGCGGTTTTCTCGGTAGCCCGTTCGTTCTGACCACCGGGCCGGCGCGCCGAACCGCGCCGGCCTTTCGAGGTTTTCCGGATGCCGCCCGTTGGGGCGGTTGTTGCACGCGCTCCGGCCCCATCAAACAGGATTTCCGGGATTGGCCGCTGTCCTTCTACAATGCCGGGTTGCGTGTAATTCTGGACTGCGTGAGATGTCTGACGTTTTGAATATCGAGTCCCTGGATCTGGAAGCCAGGGGGATCGCCCGCCGCGACGGGAAAGTCGTGTTCGTGGAAGGCGCCTTGCCGGGCGAACGGGTCACCGCCGTGACGTTGCGCCGCAAGCCGTCCTACGAGACCGCCCGCGTGGACGAGGTGCTGCGTCCCTCGTCGCAGCGCGTCGTGCCGCGCTGCCCGCACTTCGGCGTCTGTGGCGGCTGTGCCATGCAGCACCTCGAGCCCAGCACGCAGGTGGCCATCAAGCAGCGCTCGCTGGAAGATACCTTCTGGCACGTCGGCAAGCTGCGCCCCGCGCGCGTGCTGGCTCCCTTGCAGGGCCCGACCTGGGGCTACCGCTACCGCGCGCGCCTGTCGGTGCGCGTCGTGCCGAAGAAGGGCGGCGTGCTGGTGGGCTTCCATGAGCGCAAGAGCAGCTTCGTGGCCGACATGCGCGAATGCCATGTGCTGCCCCGCCACGTCAGCGATCTGCTGCTGCCGCTGCGCGAGATGATCGGTTCCATGTCGGCGCCGGACCGCATGCCGCAGATCGAGGTCTCGCTGGGCGACGGCGTGACGGCGCTGGTGCTGCGCCATCTGCTGCCTTTGACCGATGGCGACATCGCCATCCTGCGCGCCTTCGCCGCGCGCCACAACGTGCAATGGTGGCTGCAGGCCAAAGGGCCCGACACGGTGCACGCACTGGAGCCCGAGCACAACGACGCGCTGTCCTACACCATGCCGGAATTCGGCCTGCGCATGCCGTATCGTCCCACCGATTTCACGCAGGTCAATCACGCCATCAACCGCGCGATGGTCTCGCGCGCCCTGAAATTGCTGGAAGTGCAGCCGACCGACCGCGTGGCCGACCTGTTCTGCGGCCTGGGCAACTTCACGTTGCCGCTGGCCACGCAGGGCCGCGAAGCCGTGGGCGTCGAAGGCAGCAAGGCGCTGACCGACCGCGCCTACGACGCCGCGTCGCGTCACGGCCTGGGAGACCGCACCAGCTTTGCAACCTTGAACCTGTTCGAGGTGGACGCCCACTGGCTGCGCAGCCTGGGTTATTTCGACCGCATGCTGATCGACCCGCCGCGCGAAGGCGCCCACGCGGTGTCGCAGGCGCTGGCGGAACTGGCGCATGAAGAGCGTCCGCGCCGCATCGTCTACGTGTCCTGTAATCCGGCCACGCTGGCACGCGACGCCGCGATCCTGGTCCACGAGGGCGGCTACCTGCTCAAGAGCGCGGGCGTGATCAACATGTTCCCGCATACGGGCCACGTCGAATCCATCGCCGTGTTCGAAACGCTGGACGCGGCGGGCGTGCTTGAAGTCAAGGAGCGAGCCCGTCAACGCGCCATCCAGGCGGCCGCGGATGCGGTGGCGGCCGAAGAGGCCAAGCTGGCCGCTGCCGCCGAGAAGGCGGCTGCCAAGCAGGCGGCCACCGATGCTTACCTGGCCCGCGTGGCCGCGGAAGCCGAAGCCCAGCAATAGTTCCCGGCGCCCGGGCCGATTCGCCTTATTGCGAACGGCCCAGGCTTTCCAGGATGGGGCAGTCGGGCCTGTTGTCGCCTTGGCAATGCTGCGCCAGATGTTTGAGCGTCGCAGCCATGTCGTGCAGGGCCTCGGCCTTGCGCTCCAGTTCCTGCACGTGCTCCAGCGCAATGCGCTTGACGTCCGCGCTGGCGCGGCTGCGGTCCCGCCATAGCGCCAGCAGCTCATTCATCTGCTCCACCGAAAAGCCCAGGTCGCGCGCGCGGCGCACAAAGCGCAGCGTGTGCAGGTCGTGTTCGCTGTAGACGCGGTAGCCCGAATCCGTGCGCACCGCCGGCCCGATCAGGCCGATGCTCTCGTAGTAGCGGATCATCTTGGCGGAGATGCCGGATGCCTTCGCGGCTTGTCCGATATTCATCTAGTGGCTCCTGGGTCCGATGGTTTCAGGCCTGCGCCGCGCGCGGGCGGAACGCCTTCAGGCGCAAGGCGTTGCCCAGCACGAAGACGCTGGACAAGGCCATGGCGCCCGCGGCGAAGATCGGCGACAGCGACAGGCCGAAGGCCGGATACAAGGCGCCTGCCGCAAGCGGAATCAGCGCCGCGTTGTACGCGAACGCCCAGAACAGGTTCTGGCGGATGTTGGCCAGCGTGGCGCGGCTCAGCGCGATGGCATTGGGCACGCCGTGCAAGTCGTCAGCCATCAGCACGACGGAGGCCGCCTCGATGGCCACGTCGGTGCCCGTGCCGATGGCGATGCCGGTGTCCGCCGCGGCCAGCGCGGGCGCGTCATTGATGCCGTCGCCCACGAAGGCCACCTTGCGCCCGCCTTCGCGCAGCATGCCGATGGCCTGCACCTTGCCGTCGGGCAGCACTTCCGCGCGCACCTCGTCGATACCGAGCTGACGGGCGACGGCTTGCGCGGTGTAGCGGTTGTCGCCGGTGATCATGGCTGTCTTCAGTCCCTGCGCGTGCAGCGCGGCGATGGCGGACACGGCGGACGGCTTGACCGGGTCCGTCACTGCCATCATGGCGGCAGCCTGGCCGTCGATGGCCACATAGATGGGCGTTTTGCCTTCGTTGCCCCAATCGGTGGCGCGGGCGCCGAATGCGGCGACGTCCACGCCGCGCTCGGCCATCAGGCGCGCGGCGCCCGCCAGCACCTTCCTGCCCGCCACCGAGGCCTCGACGCCGGCGCCCGTGATGGCCGCGAAGCCTTCCGCGGGCAACAGTTCCAGCTTGCGTTCCGCGGCCGCGGCCACGATGGCCAGCGCGATGGGATGCTCGGAGCGCGCCTGTACCGACGCCACCCATTGCAGCACCTGCGTGGCGTCGTGGCCGGCGGCCGGCTCCAGTTCGGTCAGCGTGGGCTTGCCCAGGGTCAGCGTGCCGGTCTTGTCGAAGGCCACGACGTCGACGTCGCGCAGCGTCTGCAGGGCGTCGCCCTGGCGGAACAGCACGCCCATTTCAGCGGCGCGTCCGGTGCCCACCATGATCGACGTGGGCGTGGCCAGGCCCATGGCGCAGGGGCAGGCGATGATCAGCACGGCAACCGCGTTGACCAGCGCATGCGACAGCGCGGGCGACGGGCCCAGGAAGAACCAGGCCAGGAAGGTGAGCAGGGCGGCCGCCATGACGGCCGGCACGAACCAGGCCGTGACCTGATCCACCAGCGCCTGGATCGGCAGGCGCGCGCCCTGGGCTGCCTCGACCATGCGGATGATGCGGGCCAGCATGGTGTCCGCGCCGGTGTGCGTGACGCGCAAGGTGAAACTGCCGGACGTGTTCAGCGTGCCGCCGGTCGCCTGCATGCCGGGGCTTTTTTCGACGGGCACGGGCTCGCCGGTGAGCATGGATTCGTCGACATAGGAGCTGCCTTCGATGATGTCGCCGTCGAGCGGGATTTTTTCACCGGGGCGCACGACCACGATATCGCCGCGGCGCACCTGTTCGATCTCGACGTCCTGCGCCTGGCCGTCGCGCATGACCCGCGCGGTGCGCGGCTGCAGGCCGATCAGGCGCTTGATGGCCGCGCCGGTCTTGCCCTTGGCGCGCGCTTCCAGCGTGCGTCCCAGCAGGATCAGCGTGACGATCACGGCGGCCGCTTCAAAGTAGACGTTGCGGGCGGCTTCCGGGAGGAAGGCGGGCGCGAACGTCGCCACCACGGAATAGCCCCAGGCCGCCCCGGCGCCCAGCGCCACCAGGGAATTCATTTCGGGCGCGCGGCGCCACAGCGCGGTCAGCCCCTTGGTGAAGAACTGCCGGCCGGGCCAGACCAGCACGGCGGTGGTCAGCACGAACTGCAGCAGCCAGCTGTTTTGCTGGCCTATGGTGTCCAGCACCCAGTGGTGCATGGCCGGAATCAGGTGCGAACCCATTTCCAGGGCGAACACGGGCAGCGTCAGTATCAGCGCCGCGATGAACGCGCCCTGCAGCCGATGCGCCTCGGCATCGCGCGCCTGCGATTGGCGCTGGGCATGGTCGTCCTGGTCGGCGATCGGGCGGGCTTCGTAACCCATCTTGCCGACGGCGGCGACCAGGGCCTGCGGCTGCGCGGCGGCCGGGTCGAAAGACACCAAGGCGCGCTCGGTGGCCAGGTTTACTTGCGCTTGCGCAACACCGGGCACATTGGTCAAGGCTTTTTCCACGCGCTTGACGCAAGATGCGCAGGTCATGCCTTCAATGGCGAGTTCCAACTCGGAAAATGAGGATGGGCGGGCAACGCTCATGGCAGTCTCTTTCTGGATAGGAGTACCCAGTTTCATCCTTACCATCATGGGAAGGTCAAGGCCCATTCTACGCTTGACCTTGACATGATTGGAAGGTTTAACCTGCTTGCACGGTGGATGAATGCACTAGCCGCCACCCCCCTTGAAACCTCTGGAGCAACACATGAGCATCGAATTCCAAGTGCCCGACATGACCTGCGGACATTGCGTCAAGACCATCACCGGCGCCGTCAACCAGGCCGCCCCGGGCGCCACCGTAACTGTCGATCTGCCCACGCATCGCGTATCGGTGACCGGCACGGACCAGGGCGAGAAGATCGAGGCCGCCATTCGCGAGGCCGGCTACGAGCCGTCGCGCGTCTAGGCGCCAGGCGGGCTGGGCTATGATAGATCCAGCCTGTAACAAGCAATTTGGTAATTACTTAAAGCTATCGATCAATTGAATTAATTAAATTGGATTGTTTGATAGTTAAGATTTATGATTCTTTCCATGGTGGTTAAACAAACCCCGCTACCCAAGGAGAGATCTGAATGCTGCAAAACCGCGAAGGCCAACGTGTTCCCAACGTTACGTTCCCCGTCCGTGAGGACAACACGTGGAAAAAGGTTTCGACCGACGACCTGTTCAAGAACAAGACGGTCGTAGTCTTTTCGCTTCCCGGCGCTTTCACGCCGACCTGCTCGTCGACCCACCTGCCGCGCTACAACGAACTGGCCCCCGCGTTCTTCGACGCCGGCGTGGACAGCATCGTCTGCGTGTCGGTCAACGACACCTTCGTCATGAACGAATGGGCCAAGGACCAGGAATCGGCCAACATCACGCTGCTCCCGGACGGCAATGGCGCCTTCACCGAAGGCATGGGCATGCTGGTCGACAAGAGCGACCTGGGCTTTGGCAAGCGTAGCTGGCGTTATTCCATGCTGGTCAAGGACGGCGTGGTGCAGAAGATGTTCATCGAACCGGAAAAGGAAGGCGACCCGTTCGAAGTGTCGGACGCCGACACCATGCTGGCTCACATCGCGCCGACGGCCAAGAAGCCCGACCAGGTGGTCGTGTTCTCCAAGCCGGGCTGCCCGTTCTGCGTGGAAGCCAAGGCGCTGCTCGACAGCAAGGGCTACGCCGCGATCGAAATCCCGCTGGAAAACAAGGTCCGCGGCCGCGTGATCGGCGCGGTGTCCGGCAAGGGCACGGCACCCCAGGTGTTCATCAATGGCGCCCTGGTGGGCGGCCTGGAAGACCTGAAGGCGTACTTCGCCTAAGCGGACGTAGCCCGGCAGCCGGACAGGGACCTGGTTCCCGTCCGTCCGGCCGGCCGGGCGCGCGGCCCTGGGGGCCGCGCCTTTTCCGCCCGCACGAGTTTCCCTTCTTCCGCACCCTTACCGCACTGCCTTGCGCCCCGGAACCGGCGGCGCGGGACGGCGTTCGTCCAGAGGATGCGCAACAAGGCGGAACTCGCCTTTGAATCCTTGCTTCACGCTACACCGGGGGATACCCAGTCATGAAAACTCTGCATACCGATATTGCCGTCATCGGCGCCGGCACCGCCGGCCTGGCCGCCTATCGCGCTGCCAAGGCCGCGGGCAAGCGCGCGCTCCTCATCGAGGGCGGCGCTTATGGCACGACCTGCGCCCGGGTGGGCTGCATGCCCTCCAAGCTGCTGATCGCGGCCGCCGAAGCCGCGCACAACGCCGCCCATACCGAGGCATTCGGCGTCCACGTGGGCGGAGAAATCTCTATCGACGGCGGCGAGGTCATGGACCGCGTCAAGCGCGAGCGCGACCGCTTTGTCGGCTTCGTCCTGGAAGGCGTGGAAAACATCCCCGCGGAAGACAAGCTGCGCGGCAATGCGCGCTTCGTGTCGGACACGGTGCTGCGCGTCGATGAGCATACCGAGGTCCACGCGTCCCGGGTGGTGATCGCGACGGGTTCGCGTCCGTCCGTGCCGCCGCCGTTCCGCGCGTTGGGCGATCGCCTGGTCGTGAACGATGACGTGTTCGCCTGGGACGATCTGCCTGGCCGCGTGGCGGTGTTCGGGCCCGGCGTGATCGGGCTGGAGCTGGGCCAGGCGCTGTCGCGGCTGGGCGTCGAGGTGCGCGTGTTCGGCGTCAGCGGCAGCCTGGGCGGCATCAGCGATCCACACGTGCGGCAGACGGCGCGCAAGATCTTCCAGCGCGAGTTCTATCTGGATCCGGACGCCCGCGTGCTGGAAACCTCGCGTGTCGGCGACGAAGTGGAAGTGCGTTACGTGACGCTGGACAACAGCGAGCGCACCGAACGCTTCGACTACGCGTTGGTGGCCACCGGGCGGCGTCCCAATGTGGACGGGCTGGGCCTGGAAAACACCTCGCTCGAGCTCAACGCCCACGGGGTCCCGGTATTCAACCGCGAGACAATGCAGGCGGGGAATTCGCCGATCTTCATCGCGGGCGACGCGAATGCCGATGCGCCCCTGCTGCATGAAGCCGCCGATGAAGGCCGCATCGCCGGCGAGAACGCGGCGCGCTTCCCAGAGGTGCGCCAAGGCCTGCGCCGCGCGCCCCTGGCCGTGGTGTTCTCGGATCCGCAGATCGCCCTGGCGGGAGCGGGTTACGGCCGCCTGATCCCGGGCACCTTCGTGACGGGCAGCGTCGATTTCAGCGATCAGGGGCGTTCGCGCGTCATGCTGAAGAACCGGGGCATGCTGCACGTGTACGCGGATATCGAGACGGGCCGCTTCCTGGGCGCGGAAATGGTCGGCCCCAGCGCCGAACACATCGGCCACCTGCTGGCCTGGGCCGTGCAGCAGGAGCTGACCGTGGCGCGCATGCTGGAAATGCCGTTCTATCACCCCGTGATCGAAGAAGGCGTTCGCACCGCCTTGCGCGATGCGGCCTCCAAACTGGTCCTGGCGCGGGAAGCCTTGCGCCAGTCCGCCGCCGAAACGGTGTAATTGCCCGAGGCACGCAAAAAGGCCGCGCAACGCGCGGCCTTTTTTTCGTGGCGACGGCAGGCCGCGCGCTATTCGTCGGCGTGCTTCTTGGCGACGGGGAAGGGGTTCTCGCGGTACTGCAGCGTGAATCCGGCCCGCTCGTCCTGCCCGAGTTCGCGCGCCAGATAGGGCATGGCCTGCTTCAGGGCGTCGTGCAGCGTCCACGGCGGGTTGATGAGGAACATGCCGCTGCCGTGCAGTCCGTAGCCGTCGATGGTGGACTTCTTGACGGTCAGGGTGGCGTGCAGCCAGCTCTTGACCTTCAGGTTCTCGAAATGGCGGGCCATTTCACTGGCCTCGCGGCGTTGCACCAGCGGATACCAGATCGCGTAGGTGCCCGTGGCGAAGCGCTTGATGCACTCTTTCACGGTGAGCAGGGTACGGCGGTAGTCGTGCTTGTCTTCGTACGACGGGTCGATCAGCACCATGCCTCGGCGCGTCGGCGGCGGCAGCAGCGCCTTGACGCCTTCGAAGCCGTCGTCACCGTAGATGGTCGTCTGGCGCTGGGCGGCGCGGCCCTGGTGTTCCAGGTTGCCGACCAGCGTGTCGATCTCGGTCGGGTGCATCTCGAACAGGCGCAGGCGGTCGGACGGGCGCATCGCGTCCAGCGCCAGCCACGGCGAACCGGGGTAGCGCTTCAGGCGGCCATTGGTGTTGTAGTCGCGGATGCGGGCGACGTAATCGGCCAGGATCGGCGGCAGGTCCTTGGCTTCCCACAGACGGCCGATGCCGTCCGCGAATTCCGAGGTCTTGGCCGCCCAGTCGCTGTCCAGGCTGTAGAGGCCGGCGCCGGCGTGCGTATCGACGACCCAGTAGGGCGCGTCTTTCTTGTTGAAGTAGTCCAGGGTGTGGACCAGGATGGCGTGCTTGAGCACGTCGGCATGGTTGCCGGCGTGAAAGGCGTGGCGGTAACTGAACACGTTCGTTCTGCCTCAGGCGGCGGGCCGGATCGCGGCCAGCTCGTCGGTGAATATGCCGTCGATGCCCCAGTCGAGCAACAAACGGGCGCGTTCCGGGTCATTGACGGTCCAGGCCGCGATCCGGTAGCCGGCGGCATGCACGGCGTCGATCAGTTCGCGGGTAGCGTCTTTCTGGTTGATGTTCAGGGCCACGCAGCCATGCTTGACCAGGCGTTCTTGCCAATCGGCCGGCACTTTTTCGACCAGCAGGGCGCGGGGCAGCTCGGGCGCGGCATCCCGCGCGGCCTGCAGGGCTTCCTCGGCGAACGAAGACAGCAGCGGCGGGGGGCTCGCGCCGTTCCACAGTGCCTGCGCGGCCAGCGCCACGGCTCGGCCGGTCTCGGCTTCACGCCCCGGGCAGGGCTTGATTTCGACATTGCTGGCGATGCCGTTGGCCACCGTGTAGCGGGCGACCGCGGCGAAGGTGGGCAGGGGCTCGCCGGCATAGGCGGCGGAATGCCAGCCGCCGAAGTCCAGTTGCGCGAGTTCGGCGTAGGTCTTGGCCGCGGCGGGGCCCCGGCCATTGGAGGTGCGGTCCACGTCGTCGTCGTGCATCAGCACCAGCACGCCGTCGCTGCTGAGCTTCACGTCGTACTCGAACATCGTGAAGCCGTGCTCGGCGCCGACGCGCATGGCGGCCAGGGTGTTCTCTGGGGCCAGACGGCCGCCGCCGCGATGCGCGATGTAACGGGAATAGGGCCAGGACGGCAGTTTTGCGGTCATTTCGGTGTTGCTTTCGGGTTCTTTTGAGACAGGTTGCAAGGATACCCTGTTCTTGGCGGGCGCCCGGCCGCCCGGGCGCGCCCCAGCCCCCGGGCAGAGGCGCGCCGTGGCCCTTATTTCAGGGGCGCCTTGTCCTGCGACACGTCCATGATCATTCTTGTCGCCAGGTACAGCCGGGGCACGATGCTGTTGATCTGGATGTACTCGGCGTCGTTGGAGTGGGCGCCGAAGCCGCTCAGGCCCATGCCTTCGATGACGGGGCCGCGGGCTTTCAGCGCGGCGAAGGCGGCGTCGGTGCCGCCGCCGCTGGCGCGGTCCACGACCTTCATGGGAAGGTCGAGTTCCTGGTAGATCCGCACGCCATGCTGGGCCAGCTTGCGCGAGGCTTCGGTGGCTTCGAGCGGCGGGCGGCGGACCTCGAATTTGACGCTGACCTTGGAGTCCGGCAACAGCTTCTTCTGTATGCGCTCAGCCAGCGTGCGCGACAAGGCGTCGAAATCGGACACCCGCAGGGCGCGGGCGTCGGCCTGGGCGGTAGCCTGGCCAGGGATGACGTTGCGGTTCGTGCCGGCCTGGGCGACGGTCCAGTTCAGCTTCAGGCCGTCGTCCGGCTTGGACAGCTTGTCGAGCTGCAGGAGCTGGTGGGACAGCTCATAGAGCGCATTGACGCCGCCCTCCGGGCGCGCGCCAGCGTGCGAGGTCTTGCCCTGCACGGTCAGGTAAGCCGCGCCGATGCCGCTGGTGGCCAGGGTCAGGCGGGGTTCGACGCCGCCGCCTTCGAACGAGAAGATGGCGTCCTGATCGGCGCCCAGGCGGGTGATGGTGCTGCGCGCCCCGGGCGAACTGATCTCCTCGTCGCCGTTGATCAGCACCGTGAGGGTGCCGTAGTCGGCGAAGCCCAGATTCTTCAGCAGGGCCAGGGTGTGGATGATGGTCGCCACGCCATGCTTGTCGTCCGCGATGCCCAGCCCATAGGCCTTGTCGCCGTCCACGCGAAAGGGCTGGTCTTTCAGCATGCCGTTGCGGTAGACGGTGTCCATGTGGGCAATCAGCATGATTTTCCGGGTGCCGCCGCCCTTGAACTCGGCGTGGACCATCGGCCCGACCTTCTCGGGCGTGTCGTCCAGCCGGAACACATCCGTGGGCGCGATGATCTCGACGGTCCCGCCCAGCGCGTTGAGGCGGTCGCGGATCAGTTCGGCGATGCGCTCCACGCCTTCGACGTCCTTGCTGCCCGATTCGATATTGACCAGGTCGCGCATGGTGTCCAGCATGGCCTGCTGCTGGCCCTTGGCCGCATCGTGCACGGCGGCCACGGGCGCGGCCAGCGCGGCGGTCGCGCCGCCCAGGAAGGCCAGGGCAAGGCAGGTTCCGAGGACATGCAGGCGGGGGGATGTGAGCGGCATCGATGGTTACCTTTATGCGTGGGGGATGAGGCGCCGACGGTCGGCCGGCCCCGGGGGCACCGCGCCAGCCGCGGGCTTACCCCGAGAGCCACGATACGGGGGGATGAAGGGGGCGGAAATGGTGATTTCCCGGGTTGACGCCCGTGGGCGTCCGTGCGGCGGGGCAGGCTGGCGCGGCCCCGGATGACGGGCTGGAGAATCCGACGCTCCGTCATGAATGAGAAATGCTAAAATCCGCCCGCTGATCCGGTATAACCGGTATGGGAATAGGGCGAATCGAGTTCGCCTTTTTTTATGCGTTTTCGTGCGGCTTCGGGTGGATACCCCGGAGCGCGGCAACAGGGATTCCATGTTCGAATTTATTCGCAGCCATCGGCGCTGGATGCAGCTCATCCTGCTGCTTCTGATTGTGCCGTCCTTCTTCCTGGTCGGAATTCAAGGCTATGACAGCTTCATGCGTCAGGAGCCCGAGTTGGCGACGGTCGCTGGCCAGCCGATTTCACGCGCCGAGTTTGATCAGGCGCACCGCAACCAGCTCGAGCAGTTCCGCCAGCGCATGGGCGCGCAGTTCGACCCGGCCGTGATCGACACGCCCGCGCTGCGCGAAGGCCTGCTGAACCAGCTCATCAACCAGCGCCTCTTGGCCAACGTGGCCGTGGACAACCGGTTCTCGGTGTCCGACGAGACGCTGCGCAACACCATCGCCGCCATTCCGGAAGTCCAGGACAATGGCCGTTTCTCGCCTGAGCGCTATCGCCAGGTGCTGGCCGCCCAGGGCATGTCGCCCACCTCGTTCGAGGCCGGCCTGCGCCGCGACCTGGCGGTGGCCCGTGTGCTCGAACCCGTCGGCCAGTCGGCCCGCGCGCCCGCTGAAGTCGTGTCCGCCCTGGAAACGGCGCTGACGCAGTCGCGCACGATTCAACTGCGCCGCTACGCCGCAGCCGACTACCGCTCGCAGGTCAGCGTCGCACCGGCCGACATCCAGGCTTGGTACGACGCCAACAAGCAGCAGTTGCAGATCCCGGAACAGGTCCAGGTGCAATACCTGGTGCTGGATGAAGCCGCCGCGACGCAAGGCATCCAGGTCAAGGACGAGGACCTGGCTTCGTACTACGAACAGAACAAGAGCCGCTTCGGCCAGCCCGAACGCCGCCGCGCCAGCCACATCCTGATCGAACTGGCGCCCGGCGCGTCGGAAGACGCCCGCAAGGCCGCCCGCGCCAAGGCCGAGGATCTGGCCAAGCAGGCCGCCGCCGATCCCGCCAAGTTCGCGGAGCTGGCGGGCAAGAACTCGCAGGACGCAGGCTCGGCCGCCAAGGGCGGCGACCTGGGCTGGCTGGCGCCCGGCGCTCAGCCCGGTCCGCTGGACAAGGCCGTCTTCGGCCTGGCCCAGGGCCAGGTGTCCGGCGTCGTCGAAAGCCCGTTCGGCCTGCACATCGTGAAGGTCACCGAGATCCATCCGGCGGCCATCAAGCCGCTGGCCGAGGTCAAGGACCAGATCACCGCCGAAGTCCGCAAGCAGTTGGCGGCCGTCCATTTTTCGGAAATGGCCAGCCAGTTGAACAAGCAGGTCTATGACCAGCGCGACAGCCTGCAGCCGGCCGCCGACGCCGTTGGCCTGAAGCTGCGCACCGCCTCCGGCGTGACCCGCGAAGGCCTGCTGCCCGCCGATAAGGCGGGCCCGGGTTCGGCCGCCGACAGCCCGGACGCCGCGCTGCTGGACAACCCGCGCGTGCGCCAGGTGCTGTTCTCGCCCGACGTGCTGCGTGAAAAGCAGAACTCGGGCGTGATCGAACTGTCGCCCGACACGATGCTGGCCGTGCGCGTCGCCGCCGTGGAACCCGCCCATGTGCCGCCGCTGGACAAGGTCAGCGATTCGATCCGCGCCAGACTGCTGGACGAGCGTTCGGCCGAAGCCGCCAAGAAGGCCGGCGAAGCCGCGCTGGCTGCCGACAAGGCCAATCCCGCCGCGCAGCCCGAGGGCTTTGCCCCCGCCGTGACGGTGTCTCGCCAGGATCCCAAGGACCTGCCGCGCCCGGTGCTGGACGCCGTGATGCGTCTGCCTTCGACCCCGCTGCCGGCCTATGCCGGCGTGCAGTCGGGCGTGGACTACACCCTGGTGCGCCTGGAAAAGGTCGAGGCCGGCAAGATCGAAGCCGCCGACCGCGAACGCCTGGCGCAGCAGTTGTCGGGCGCCTGGGGCCAGGCCGAAAACGAGGCCATGATCCGCATGCTGCGCGAGGAATACAAGGTCAAGGTGCTGCCCGGCGCCGCGGACGTGATCCGCGGCGAACAGCCGCAGTCCGCGGGCTGATCAGTCCGGTCCTAGTTCAACAGCGGCCGCAGCGTCGGCCACACGTTGTCCAGCAATCGAGGCTGGGCATCCTCGTTCGGATGGATGCCGTCAGCCTGGAACATCGCCCGGTTCGTTGCAATGCCTTCCATCAGGAAGGGCACGAGCCGGGCGTTTTCGTCTTTGGCGACCGTGGGAAACACCTGGGCGAAGCGCTGGGCGTAGTCCCGGCCATAGTTGGGCGGAATCTGCATGCCCACGATCAACACGTCGGCATCCGCCTTGCGGGCGGCCTGCGCCATGGTGCGCAGGTTCTGTTCGGTCATGTTGAGCGGCAGGCCCCGCAGCGCGTCATTGGAACCCAGTTCCAGCACCACCACGGCAGGCGTGTGCTGGCGCAGCAGGGCCGGCAGCCGGGCGACGCCGCCGCTGGTCGTGTCGCCGCTGATGCTGGCGTTGACGACCTGGAACTTCGGGTATTGTTCAGAAACTCTTGCGGACATCAAAGGCACCCAGCCGGTGCCACGCTTGATGCCATATTCAGCGGACAGGCTGTCGCCAACCACCAGCACGGTGCGCGGCGAGGAACCCTGCGCCGCGGCGGCGGTCTGAGCGTGGGCGGGCGCCACGATGGCGGCCGCCAGGGCGGACATAAGAAGCAGACGGGAAAATAGGCGCATGGATAGCAATAATTCAATCGTGGTGAAGGGGCTGGGCAAGCGGGTGGCCGATGCCGGCGGGACGCTGTCTATCCTGGAAGGCATTGATTTTACGGTCGCTGCGGGCAGCGCCGTGGCTATCACGGGAAGCTCGGGTTCCGGCAAGTCCACCTTGCTGGGACTGCTGGCCGGCCTGGACGTTCCCAGCATGGGTAGCGTACACCTCGCCGGCCAGGACCTGTTCGCGCTGGACGAAGACGGCCGCGCGCGCCTGCGCGCCAACCATGTGGGTTTCGTGTTCCAGTCGTTTCAACTGCTGCCTAACCTGACGGCCCTGGAAAACGTGATGCTGCCGCTGGAACTGGCGGGGCTGGCTGCCCGCGAGGCCTCGCAGGCCATGCTCGAGCGGGTGGGGCTGGGGGCACGCCTGCATCACTATCCGCGCACCCTGTCGGGGGGAGAGCAGCAGCGCGTATCGCTGGCCCGGGCTTTCGTGGTGCAACCCGACCTGCTGTTCGCCGATGAGCCCACCGGCAGCCTGGATGCCGCCACGGGCGTGACGGTCATCGACCTGATGTTCGACCTGCATCGCGAGCACGGCACCACCCTGGTGCTGGTGACCCACGATCCGCAACTGGCTGCCCGCTGCGGGCGCCAACTGGTGCTGGCCGCGGGCCGGATGGTCCAGGACAACTGAGGCCCCGGCCGGCCCGCGCCGTGCGCGGCCTTACTTGGACTTCGCGACGGCCTGGTTCCAGGCCGTGACCACCGCCTCGTAGTCGGTGGCGGCGGCTTCCTGGCTGACCGGGAAGATCTTGATGGTCTTCAGATCCGGCAGCGTGGTCAGGCTGGCGACGGCCACGTCCGTGCGGGTGGGGCGGCGGAAGTTCTTCACGAGCTGGGCTTCTTGGGACTCCTTGCTCAGAAGGCCGTCGTACAGGGCCTTGGCGGCGTCCATGTTCTTGGCGCCCTTGATGATGAACATGCCCTCGGGCGCAAGATAGCTGCCTTCGGACGGGTACACCAGCTTGATTTCCTTTTGGCCGCCGGCCACGTATTCCTGCGCGGCGTATTCCAGCGTCATGCCCACGGCGTACTCGCCCGCCGCCACGCCCTTGTAGGTCGTGCCCGACGAGGCCGTGATGACGGCATTGGCGGCGATCTTGTCCAGGCCCTCCTGGCCGAACTGCTTGTACAGGCCGTACACCAGCATGTAGGCCGTGCCGCTCTTGGAAGGATCGGTGATGGCGAACTTGTTCTTCCATTGCGGTTGCATCAGGTCGGACCAGGTGGCCGGCGCGGGCAGGCCCTTGAGCTGGCGCTCGTTGACCATCATCACCATGACATGCACGTTGGTGCCGACCCACAGGTCGTCGGGGCCGCGGAATTCGGCCGGGATCTTGTCCAGGTCGGCGGGGCGGTAGGGCTGCAGGTGCTGGCGGTAGGCGCCCAGCGTGCCGAAGCCGCCGCTCCAGAACAGGTCGCCGCGCGGGTTCTGCGATTCGGCCTCGATGCGCTTCATCATGGTGCCCGTGCCGCCGGTCACCGGCTGCACATTGAGCTTGGGCGACTTCTGCTTCACGGCTTCCAGCGCGGTCTCGATGGTTTCCGTGTTGTTGGACGAATAGAGCACGACGTTCTGCGCGTGCGCGGCGCCCGTTGCCAGGGCCGCGGCCAGGACGCTGTACTGAAGAAGGTGCTTGAGTTGCATGGGTAGCCTCTGCGAGTGGGTTATTTACCGGAGAACAGCTTGATGCGGAATGCCTTGACGGACACGATGATGGGCAGCACGATCACCGTGACCAGGGCCGCGCCGTAGGCGGACGCCATCCCCAGCCTGCCGCCGTCGACCTGCCGGAAGATGGCGATGGGCATGGTTTCCAGGCCGCCGCTGTAGGCCACGATGGAAGCCGAGAGCTCGGAGATCGTGGTGAGCCACATCAGAATGGCGGCCGAGATGATCGATGCCTTCATCGCGGGCAGGATCACCTTGAAGAACGTCATTAGCGGAGACACGCCCAGGCTGATCGAGGCTTCCTCGATCGACTCGGGGATGTTGAACAGCACCGAGGACGCGTTGCGCACCGCGAAGGGCAGGCGGCGCACGGTGTAGCACAGCACCATGATCCCGGACGTGCCGGCCAGCACCAGCCAGCCGGTATTGAAGGTCTGGACCAGCGCTATCCCCAGCACCGTGCCCGATATGGTCAGCGGCAGCACCACGATGTAGTCCAGCACCTGCGTGAAGGAACTGCGCTTCTTGATCGTCAGGTAGCTCACCAGCACCGCGAAGGCAACGCCCAGCACGGTGGCCAGCGATGCGAATTTCAGTGAATTCAGGATGGGTTCGGGCGCGCCGTGCAGCGCGCGCTGCATGCTGGCCAGGGACCATTGCCCCCACTGCATGACCGGCCCGCTGGTCTTGGTGAAGGCCGCGATGAAGACCACGATGAGCGGCAGCATGGAAATCAGGATCACCAGGCCCACGCCGCTGGTGTAGACCAGCGCCGTCCACGAGCGCACGCGCACGGCGGCGGGCGCGCGGCCCTGGGTCATGGTGTAGACCTTGCGTTCCACCACGCGCTTCTGGAAGAACAGGACGATGGCGACGATGGCGATCGACACCACCGACATCGCGCTCTGCAGCGTGGGGCTGCCGCCCATTTCGCTGACGAACGTGTTGTAGGTCATGACGGACAGGAGCGGCACGCGGCTGCCCAGCAGCATCGCCAGCGCGAAGTTGCCCACCACCAGCGTGAAGACCACCAGCGCGTTGACCAGCACGGCCGGCAGCAGCACCGGCACCAGCACGCGCAGCTTGGTCAGGAAGGGCGGCGTGCCCAGGCTCAGGCCCGCCTCTTCGAGCTGGCCGTCGAAGCCGCGCAGCGCGGCCAGCACGCCCAGGTAGATGTAGGTGTAGTAGACCAGCGTCATGGAGAAGAGCATGCCCGTCCAGCCGTAGAACGAAGGCAGGGAGATGCCCGCGTCGCCCAGCAGGTTGGTCAGGATGCCGTTGTTGCCCAGGATCAGCAGCCAGGACTGGCCCACGATGATCTCGGGGATCACGATGGTCAGCACCGGCAGGATCGCCACCAGATTCTTGAGCGGGAAGTCGTAGCGCGCCACCATGTAGGCGAACGGCACGCCCACCAGCACGGTGCAGGCGGTGACGGACAGCCCGAGCACCAGCGTGTTGCCGAAGGCCTCCAGGTATTGCGAATCGGCCAGCAGGGCCTTGAAGCCCTCCAGCGAAAAGCCGCCGTCCTGTCCCGTGAGGCTGTTGCCGAAGAGCACGCCCAGCGGATACAGCACGAAGAACAGCAGCAGGGCCAGGCTGATCGCGGTCAGGACGCCCCAGGGCCACCATTTGATTTTCATGGCGTGCGCGTCCTCAGGCGTTGACGACGCGGCTGTCGGCGGGAATCAGCACCTGCACGGCCTCGCCCGGCTGGAACTGCGCCACCATGTTGCCCGCGTGCAGTTCGACGCGGATCTCCGATCCGTTGTCCAGAGCGATGCGATAGGCGGTCTTGAAGCCCAGGTATTGGCGCCGCAGGACCTTGCCCGGCAGGGTGTTGGGCACATACGGGGCCGGGGCCATCAACGCCAGTTCCTCGGGGCGCGCGATCAGCACGCCCTGGGCGTCCAGCCCGGCGCTGCCCTGCATGCCGTCGAACCCCAGGCCGCAGAGTTCATAGCGGACGTGCCCGTCGGGCGCGCCGGCCAGCCCGGTGCGGGCCGGCACCGGGATCACGTTGGCCGAACCGATGAAATCGGCAACGTAGGCATTGACGGGCGTGCCATAGAGCTCTTCGGGCGTGCCCAGTTGCGCGATGTTGCCGTGGTCCATGATGGCGATGCGGTCGGACATCGCCAGGGCCTCTTCCTGGTCGTGCGTGACGAAGACGGTAGTGATGCCGGCTTCGCGCACCAGGTCCAGGATCACGTCGCGCATCTGCAGGCGCATCTTTGCGTCCAGGTTGGACAGCGGCTCGTCCATCAGCAGCACGCGGGGGCGGATGACCAGCGCGCGCGCCAGCGCGACCCGCTGGCGCTGTCCGCCGCTCATCTGCGCGGGGTAGCGGGCGGCCAGGGGCAGGAGCCCCACCTTGTCCAGCGCCTCGTTGACGCGCCGCGTGATCTCGGCGCGCGCCACGCCGCGGGCGCGCAGTCCGTAGGCCACGTTGTCGAAGGCGGTCTTGTCGGGGAACAGCGCATAGTCCTGGAAGACCATGCCGATGTCGCGGCGGTGCGCGGACACATGGGTCACGTCGTCCTGGTCGAACAGCAGGCGTCCGCCATCGGGGGAGTAGAAACCCGCGATGCAGCGCAGCAGGGTGGTCTTGCCGCAGCCGCTGGGACCCAGCAGCGTGTAGAACTCGCCGTCGGGAATGTGCAGGGACAGGTTGCGCAGCACCTGCTGTCCGCCGAAGGTCTTGACGATGCCGTCTACCGTGATCGATGCCATATTGAGTTCCTGCTTGAGGTTGTGGGCATCATAGGAACGGGCCCGGCGCGCGACCAGCAGTGTTTTTTAAGGCATGGCGTTAGATTTTCTAAGAGGTCGGCCCGCCGGCTATCCCCTAGAATGCGGCAGGATGGGGCAGGGGCCGGAACAGGCCGCGCGCCGACAATAAATAGACGACAAGGGTAAACGTGGGAAAGAGCAGCACAGCGCGGCGCCGGGCCGGCGCCCGGGCGGGCGTCATTTGAGATGGCGGGGCACAGCCTGCCGCCGTTGAAGGCCTTGCGGGTGTTCGAGGCGGCGGCGCGCCTGCGCAGTTTCACCGCGGCCGCCGACGAACTGAGCATCACGCACAGCGCGGTCAGCCAGCAGATCCGCATTCTTGAAGAGTATGCGGGTCAGCCCCTGTTCGCCCGCGAGGCGCGCGGGGTGGCGTTGCTGCCTTGCGCCCAGGCTTATTTCCCGGAAGTCCAGGCCAGCCTGGAACGCATCGCGGCCGCCACGGCCAAGCTCAAATCGCCGGTGCATGGCGGCGCGCTGCGCGTGTGCGCCACGCCCTCCCTGACCATGAAATGGCTGATCCCGCGCCTCTCGGCGTTCCAGGCCCTGCATCCCGCCATCGATGTGCAGCTCAGCACGCAGGGCCGGCCGTTCCTGGACCGCGGGGGCGACACCGGCAGCGATGTCCTGATCCGGCATGGCTACATGGCGCAATCCGACCTGGCCTGCGTGCATTGCCTGGATGACTTCCACCTGCCGGTCGCCTCGCCGCGCTTCATCGAGCGCAACCGCCTGTCGGCGCCCGCCGACTGCCTGGGCCACCCGCTCCTGAAGATATCGGGCGGCATGGATCATTGGCCGCGCTGGTTCGCGCTGGCCAAGGTGGATGTGCCCGCGCAGTTGCCCGGGCCGGTCTTCGATCACCAGTTCCTGTGCATGCAGGCGGCGATGAACGACCTTGGAATCGCGCTGGCGCCCTGGTGCCTGCTGGAAGACGACATCCGCGCCGACCGGCTGCGCCCGCTGTTTGCGCTGCCCCACCTGCCCAACGCCGGCATCCACGCGCTGTACCGCCAGGACGGCCCGGCCGCGGCGTCGGCGCAGCTATTCATCCAATGGCTGTGCACGCAAAGGCACGGCCTTTCCCATCCCGCATAGACAAGGATTCTCCATGTTCGCAACCCCGACGGCTCCGGGCCTGCGCTGGCGCGGCATCACCCCGCCGCTGGCATTGACGGACTACAAGGTCATCGCCTTCGACATGGACTCCACGCTGATCTCGATCGAGACGCTGGACGAAATGGCGGACCTGATGGGCAAGAAGGCGCAGGTCGCGGCGCTGACCGAGGCCGCCATGCGCGGCGACATCGTGGACTACAAGCGCAGCCTGCGGGACCGCGTGGCGCTTCTGGCCGGCATGCCGGAGGCGGCGCTCGACGTGGTCTATGAAGAGCGCCTGCGGATCAACCCCGGCGCCGAAACGCTGATCGCGGCATGCAAGGCGGCGGGCCTGACCTGCCTGCTGGTCACGGGCGGCTTCACGTGTTTCACGGACAGGCTGCGCGCGCGGCTGGGGCTGGACGACGTGCGCGCCAACGTGCTGGAAGTGGAAGGCGGCCGGCTGACGGGCCGCCTGGTGCCGCAGGCCTGGGGCGATATCTGCGACGGCGAGGAAAAGCGCCGCAAGCTCGTGGAAGTGTGCGCGTCGCTCGGCGTGGGGCCTGCGCGCGCCATCGCGGTGGGCGATGGCGCCAACGACTTGCCGATGATGCGCGCGGCCGGGCTGTCGGTGGGCTACCGCGCCAAGCCGGCGGTGCGCAGCGAGGTGTCGGTGGCGATCGACGAAGGCGGCCTGGACCGGCTGCTGGAATTGTTCACGCGGGATTGAATGGCGCGCGCCCTGGCCGCTGGACGCAAGCGCCAGGGCCTGGCGCGCGGTCAGATCAGGCCGCGGATTTCCACGGCCGGGTCGACGTCGGCGTCATAGTCCACGCCTTCGATCTCGAAGCCGAACAGCCGCAGGAAGTCGCGCTTGTAGCCGGCGAAGTCGGTCTGCTGGTAGAGGCTGTCGGTGGTGACCTGGTTCCATAGCGCCTGGACACGTGCCTGCACGCCCGGATCCAGCTCCTTGTAGTCGGCGCGCAGGCGTCCTTCCTGGTCCAGGATCGGCGCGGGGCCGCACAGGCTGTCGCGGTACAGGCCATACACCTGTTCGATACAGCCTTCGTGCGTGCCGTCTTCCTTCATGACCTTGAACAGCAGCGACAGGTACAGCGGCATCATGGGGATGGCCGAGCTGGCCTGCGTCACCACCGCCTTGAGCACCGACACGCGGGCGTCGCCGCCGCGCGCGGCCAGCTTGGCGCGGATGTCCAGCACCTTCTGGTCCAGATCCTTCTTGGCGGCGCCGATGGACCCGTTCCAATAGATGTCGTGGGTGATCTTTTCGCCCAGGTAGGTGAAGGCCGTGGTGGTGGCGCCTTCGGCCAGCACGCCGGCCTCGAGCAGCGCGTCGATCCACATCTGCCAGTCTTCGCCGCCCATGACCGCCACGGTCGCGTCGATCTCGGCCTGCGTGGCCGGTTCCAGCACGCCGTCCTTGATGACTTCCTTGTCGGTATCCAGTCCGCGCAGGGTCACCGATTTGCCGACGGGCTTGAGCGTGGAGTTGAACACCTGCCCGGTCTTCGGATGCGTGCGGCGCGGGGCCGCCAGGCTGTAGATGACCTGGTCGACCTGGCCCATGTCCGCCTTGATCGCGGCGATGGTCTTCGCCTTGATCTCATCCGAGAACGCGTCGCCGTTGATGCTCCTGGCGTAGAGGCCTTCGGCGTCCGCGAACTTGTGGAAGGCGGCGCTGTTGTACCAGCCGGGCGTGCCGGCCTTGCCGGTATCGCCGGGCCGCTCGAAGAACACGCCCAGCGTCTGGGCGCCACAGGCGAACGCCGCGCTGATGCGTGCGGCAAGCCCGTACCCGGTCGATGCGCCAAGCACGAGCACGCGCTTGGGACCCCCGGCGACCGGCCCCTGCGCCTTCACGTAGTCGATCTGGTTCCTGACGTTGGCCTCGCAGCCGACGGGATGGGTGGTGACGCAGATAAAGCCGCGCACGCGGGGCTTGATGATCATGAAGGCCTCTTTTCGGGGGGATGCCGGGGTGGCCGTTGCGGGAAAGCGCAAAAGGCGACGAGCATTGTACGGGAGGCCGCCACCCGGCGCCGCCGGGCGGACGGCCGCCGTCGTCAGCGCGAGGCGGCCGGAGCCGGCGCGGCGCTCTGCGCGCGGCTGCGGCGCCATTCGACCAGGCCGATGGCCATGCCGCTGGCGCAGATGATCGCGATACCCAGCCAGGTCAGCGGATCCGGGAAATGGCCCCAGACCAGCCAGCCCACCGACGTGGCGCTGATGATCTGCAGGTAGATGAACGGCGCCAGCGTGGAGGCGGGCGCCCGGCGGTACGCGGCGATCTGGAACAGATGGCCCAGCCCGCCCGTGACGCCGGTGGAGATCAGCAGGACCCAGTCCAGCGGCGACAGGGCCTGCAGCACGGGCAGGGCGGGCGGCAGGATGAAGGGCAGGGTGAGCGTGAGGCAGACGGTGCCCACCGCGCCGCTCCAGATCAGCGAGGTGAACGGATCATCGCCCGCCACGCGCCGGGTGGCGATGAACTGCGCGGTGAAACAACAGGCCGTCAGCAGGCCGAAGACGGTTCCCATCGGGTGCAGCCCGCCGCCGGGGCGGATCACGATGATCACGCCGACGAAGGCGACACCGGCCGCGACGAAGCGTGACAGGCGGGCGGGTTCATTCAGCACCCAGGGCGCCAGCGACAGCACCAGCAGGGGGGCGAGGAAATTGATGGCCGTGGCTTCGGCCTGCGGAATGTAGCTCAGCGTCGTGAAGAACATGAGCGTGGCCAGGAACATCGATCCGCCGCGGATGAGCTGCTCGCGCGGCTTGTTGCTGCGCAGCACGCGCACGCCCCGGGCGGGCAGCACCAGGGCCAGCACCAGCACCAGATGGACCGCATAGCGGAACCACGACAGCACCAGCAAGGGGACGCCGGCATTCATCACCCACTTGCCGCTGGCGTCCAGGCAGGACAGTGTCCACATCGACAGCACCAGCAGCAGCACGCCGGTCATCGGACCTCGCGCGGCGGAAGCGCCGGGGCGCGGGCGACCGTTATCGGCCGGGGGCATGGACAAGCTCCTTGATGGTCATAGGGCAGTGAGCGGCTGACATGATACGCTCATCCCGCCGGGGGAACAGGCCAATGATAGAACTACGCAATATCGAAACTTTTTTCTGGGTTGCCACACTGGGCAGCTTTCGCGCCGCATCCGACAAGCTCAACACGACACAGCCCGCGGTCTCGCAGCGTATCGCCTCGCTGGAGGCCGATCTGGGCGTCAAATTGTTTGAACGCGACGCGCGCGGCGTCAAGCTGACGGCCAAGGGGCACGAACTGCTCTCGCATGCCGAGCGCATGCTGCAGGTGCGGCGCGACATGTTCGAAGCCGCGCGCGAACAGAACGTCATGACGGGCACGGTGCGGATCGGCGTGGCCGAGACCATCGTGCAGACCTGGCTGCCCACGCTGATCGAATTGATCCACACCACCTATCCGGCGCTGGTGCTCGAGATCGAGGTCGATACGACGCACGTCTTGCGTTCGCATCTGATGTCGCGCCAGATCGACCTGGCCTTTCTGATGGGCCCGGTGCTGGAGGCAAGGGTAGAGAACCTGCCGCTATGCACCTACCCGCTGGCGTGGGTGGCCAGCCCGCTGCTGGACCTGGGGCCGGAACCGCTGACGCTGGCAACGATCGGCAAGTTGCCGATCATCACCTATCCGTCCAACAGCTCGCCATACCGTGTCGTGCGCGACATGCTGACCCGGGCGGGTATCCCTTCGCCGCGCATGTACGGAAGCGCCTCGATGTCCATGGTGGTAAGGATGACGCAGGACGCCATCGGCACCAGCGTGATCGCGCCGGTGTTCCTGGGCAAGGAACTGGCCCGCGGCGAATTACGCATTCTGCACGTCGAGGCAGATCCGCTGCCGGAACTGAGCTTCACCGCAACCTGGGTGCAAGGCCCGGACAGCCACGCCGTGCGCGTCATCGCGCAGATGGCTCAGAAGGTCGCCGCGCAGGCCTGAGCCAGGAATTGGCCGTAGGTGTTTTCCCCAGCACTCGAGCTGGGGAGCGACGCCCGGGTGTGCCTGCCGGACCAGATCCGCGGGCCTTCCGTTGCCCGCAAGGCCGCGCCGCAGCGTCGTCTGCCGAAAATCGCGCAGGGGGTTCGGGCGAGACCCAAAAATTATTTATACCCCCACATCGCAACTTACGATTGGACGCTGCTGTCCCCTGGCGATGCAATGGCGTTACAGAAAAAAGTAGCGGCCCTGACTATCCGATTACTACCCGCTCGCGACCAGGATAACGGGATCCCGCGCGCCAGACCATCCCGCCAGCCAGGAGTTTTGTCCATGAAGAAGTCTCTTGTTTTCGCCGCCGTCGCCGCCAGCTTGCTGGCCGGCGCCGTCCAGGCCCAAGACCTGCCCAAAACCCAGTTGAAGGTCGTGGGAGGCCTGTCCAACCTGACCGCCTACAACGACTACGAGAAGCCGTTCTGGACCAAGACCATTCCCGAGCTGTCCAAGGGCCAGGTCACGGCCGAAATCAAGGGCTTCAATGAGATGGGCCTGAAGGGCCCCGAGCTGCTGCGCCTGATGTCGCAGGGCGTGATCGAATTCGGCACCGCCACGCTGTCGTACTTCGCCAGCGACAATCCCATCAACGAAGCGATCGACCTGGCCGGCCTGGCGCCGGACGTCAAGACCGCGCGCGCCGTCACCGACGCGTTCGAGCCCGTGTACTCCAAGCTCTACGGCGAGGGCAACAACGTCAAGCTGCTCGGCATCTCGACCTATCCTGGCCAAGTGCTGTTCTGCAATGCCGAGATCAAGAGCCTGGCCGACATCAAGGGCAAGAAGGTGCGCACCAGCAGCCGCACCACCGCCGAGTTCGTCGAGGCGCTGGGCGGCTCCAGCGTAACGATGGCCTTCGGCGAAGTGGTTCCCGCACTGCAGAACAAGGTGGTCGATTGCGCCATCACCGGGTCGCTGTCGGGCTATTCGGCCAAGTGGTACGAGGTATCCACTCACCTTGTCGCGCTGCCGATCAACTGGAACCAGCAGATCCATGCCGTCAACCAGAAGGCCTGGGACAAGCTCGATCCCAAGGTGCGCACGTTCCTGCAGGCCAATATCAAGACGCTGGTCGACAACATCTGGGACGCCGCCGCGCGCCAGACGCAGGAAGGCTATGACTGCAATACCGGCGCCGCCGCTTGCCCGTTCCCCGTCAAGGGCAAGATGGTGCTGGTGCAGCCTTCTGAGGCCGACCACGCTCTGGTGAAGAAGGTCGCGCAAGAGGCCGTGCTGCCCAAGTGGGCCGCCCGCTGCTCGGCGCAGTGCGTCAAGGACTGGAACGCCACCGTCGGCAAGACGTTGGGACTGACCGCCAGCAAGTAAGAAGCGCGTGGGCGCGCCGGCCCCGTGGGCCGGCGCGTCTTCCAGTCCGCTATCGCGGACCGTGCCCCCAAAGGTTCCATTCATGACTCAAATCGAACACTTCCGTCTGCTCGGCGGCCTGTTGCGCCGCGCCGAGAGCTTCTCGCGCGTGGCCGTATGGGCCGGCGGCGCCCTGACGGTGGCCAGCGTGCTGCTGATCTCCTTCGACGTACTCGCCCGGAAATTCCTGGGCTTCACGACGGGCGGCGCGGACGAGCTGTCCAGCTACGCCTTCGCCATCAGCACCTCCTGGGCGCTGGCGTTCGCCACGCTGCAGCGCGCCAATGTGCGCGTCGATGTGCTCTACCAATATTTGCCGGTGCGCCTGTCGGCCGTGCTGGACTGGATTTCCATGGTGGCGCTGGCCGTCTTCATGGTGTTCCTGACGTACTACGCCTATGACGTGGTGCATACATCCTGGATGCAGAAGTCGGCGGCCAATACCCCGTTGGCCACGCCGTTGTGGATTCCGCAGGGGTTGTGGCTGCTGGGCCTGGCCTGGATGTGCATCACCGTCGCGCTGATGCTGGCGCGCGCCTCCGCCGCCCTGGTCACGGGTGACATCGAACTGGTCAAGCAGATCTGCGGCGTGCGTTCCGCGCAGGAAGAAGCTGACGAAGAAGCCGCCGCGGGCGAGCGCATGGTGAAGGGAGAAGCCGCATGATTTCCACTGCCTTGATATTGCTGCTGGTGCTGATCGGGCTGTCCATTCCCGTGGGCGCCGCGCTGGGCGTGCTGGGCCTGATCCTGGATCCCCTGTTCTCGATGCTGCCGCTGTCGCGCGCCATCGGCGAAATTTCCTGGAGCTCCAACAACGAGTTCCTGCTGGTCGCCATTCCGCTGTTCATCATGCTGGGTGAAGTGCTGCTGCGCGCGGGCTTCGCCGAGCGCATGTATGGCGCGATGAGCCTGTGGCTGTCGTGGCTGCCGGGCGGGCTGATGCACGCCAACATCGGCGCCTCCACGCTGTTTTCCGCAACCTCCGGTTCCAGCGTGGCCACGGCTGCCACCGTGGGTACGGTCGCGATTCCGCAGATCCGCAAGTACGGCTACAACGAACCGCTGTTCCTGGGCAGCCTGGCCGCGGGCGGGACGCTGGGCATCCTGATCCCGCCGTCGATCAATCTGGTCATCTACGGCGTGCTGACGAATTCCTCGGTGCCCAAGCTTTACCTGGCGGGGATCATCCCGGGCTTCGCGATGGCGGCGTTGTTCATGCTGACGGTGGTCATCGCCTGCGTGGCGAAGCCTTCGTGGGGCGGCAAGAAGATCCACGCAAGCTGGGGCCAGCGCCTGGCCAGCCTGGTGCACCTGGCGCCGCCCATGGGCATCTTCTTCCTGGTGGTCGGATCGATCTACGCCGGCCTGGCGACACCGACGGAAGCCGCGGCGCTGGGCGTGCTGGGCGCCTTCATCCTGGCGGCGTGGTTCCGCAGGCTTAGCTGGTCCATGCTGCGCGAGGTCATGGAAGGCACCATGCGTTCCACCGCGATGATCATGCTGATCGTTATCGCGGCCAGCTTCCTGAACTTCGTCATGTCGGCCACCGGCCTGACCGACGCATTGACCAAGTCCATTACGGGGCTGGGGCTGTCGCCGGGCTGGATGCTGCTGATCGTGGTGATCTTCTATCTGGTGCTGGGCTGCTTCATGGAAACGCTGTCCATGATGATCACGACGATCCCCATCGTCGCACCGATCATGATCGCGCTTGGCTATGACCCGATCTGGCTGGGTATCGTCATCATCATCCTGGTCGAGGCTGCTCTCATCACGCCGCCCGTCGGGCTGAACCTGTTCGTGGTGCAGAGCCTGCGCAAGAGCGGCTCCATGAGCGCGGTCATCGTCGGCAGCCTGCCGTTCGTGCTGGCCATGTTCGTGATGCTGGCCCTGCTGGCGTTCTGGCCCGACCTGGCGCTGTGGCTGCCGCGCGTGTTTGGCTGATTCCCCTTCATTCGATTCCAGCGCGGCGTGACGCCGTGCCGTTCCAAACTCTTTTTACAGCAGGACAGACATGAAAGCCGTATTCCAGATCGACGACGCCAATCCCCGCCAGGTGGAAGTGGACTTCAACACCGTGATCGTGGCGGGCTGGGCCGGCCGCGACATGGCCGCCATCGAGCACCATATCGAGGAACTGGCCGCCATCGGCGTGCCGCGTCCCTCCAGCGTGCCCCTGTACTACCGCATCGCCGACAACCAGCTCACCCAAGCCAGCACGGTGCAGGCGCTGGGCGAGGAGTCTTCCGGCGAGGTCGAGACCTTCGTGTTCGCCGTGGACGGCGAGATGTATGTCAGCATCGCCTCGGACCATACCGATCGCAAGCTGGAGACGGTCAGCGTGGCCATGTCCAAGCAGGTCTGCGTCAAGCCCGTTGCGACCGTGGCCTGGCGCCTGGCCGACGTGGCGGACTACTGGGATGAGCTGGTCATCCGCTCGTACATCGTCGAAAACGGCGAGAAGGTCCTGTACCAGGAAGGGCCGTTGTCCACCCTGCGTACCCCGCAAGACCTGATCGCCGGCTACACCGGCGGCGCCGCTACGCTGCCGCAGGGCGCGGGGATGACCTGCGGCACGGTGGGCGCCATCGGCGGCATCCGCGCCGCCGCGGACTTCACCATGGAGCTCTTCGATCCGCGCCGCCAGCGCACGCTGCGCCACAGCTATCATGTTGAATCGCTGCCCGTCGTGGCCTGATTCCGGCCACGCACGCCATTGAAAACCGGGCGCCTCCCCGCGGGAGCGCCCGTCCGCACTTTTACGCCGCCAGGCGGCATTAGGACAATGATGGTTTCGACCCTGAATGATCTGACCTTGGCCCTGAGCGAGGGCCGCAGCACGTCCGTCGAGCTGACCGAAGCCGCGCTGGCCCGGGCCCAGGACGAGGCGGGCGAGGGCGCCCGCGTGTTCACCAAGCTCTACGCCGAGACCGCGCTGGCGCAGGCGCGCGCGTCCGACACCCTGCGCGCGGCCGGCATCGTCCGTTCCGCGGTGGAGGGCTTGCCGATCAGCATCAAGGACCTGTTCGATATCGAAGGCGAGACCACGATGGCCGGCTCGGTGGCGCGCGAAGGCGAGCCCGAGGCCGAAGCGAACGCCGAAGTCGTGCAGCGCCTGATCGCCGCCGGCGCCGTCATCATCGGCCGCACCAACATGACCGAATTCGCCTATTCGGGCCTGGGCATCAATCCGCATTACGGCACGCCGCTGAACCCCTATGACCGCGCCACCGGCCGCATCCCTGGCGGCTCGTCCTCCGGCGCCGCGGTGTCGGTCGCGGACGGCATGGCCGCCGCCGGCATCGGTTCGGACACGGGCGGTTCGGTGCGCATCCCCGCCGCCCTGTGCGGCCTGACGGGCTTCAAGCCCAGCGCCTGGCGCGTGTCCATGACGGGTGTGTTGCCGCTGTCTGCCAATCTGGACTCCATCGGTCCGATCGCCGCCAGCGTGCGCTGCTGCGTCGAGCTGGACGCCATCCTGTCGGGCGATGCCGGCCCCTTGCCGCAAGCGCTTCCCGTGCGCGGCCTGCGCCTGGCCATTCCGGCCACGCTCGCCTTGGATGCCATGGACAATCACGTCGCCGCCAGCTTTGCCGCGGCCGTGCAGCGCCTGCAGGATGCGGGCGCGCTGGTCGACCGGATCGAGATTCCCGAATTCGCCGAACTCGCCGCCATCAACGGCAAGGGCGGTTTTACCGCCGCCGAGGCCTGGGCCTGGCACCGCGGCCTGATCGCGCGCGCCGGCAAGCGCTACGACCCCCGCGTGGTGTCCCGCATCATGCGCGGCCAGGACATGACCGCGGCCGATTACCTGGATCTGCTGGACGCGCGCGAAGCCTGGGTCGCGGCCGTGGACCATCGCATCGCGGGGTACGATGCCCTGATCATGCCCACCACGCCCATCGTGGCGCCGGCGGTGGCTGACCTGCAGGCGTCCGACGACGCCTACTACGCCGCCAACGGCCTGATCCTGCGCAACCCCACGCTGATCAATTTCCTGGATGGCTGCGCGCTGTCGCTGCCTTGCCACGCGCCCGGCACCGCGCCGGTGGGCCTGATGATCTCGGGCAGCAACGGAACCGACCGCCGGATCCTGGGCATCGGGCTGGCCGTCGAAGACCTGTTCGCAGGGCGTTGAACGGCCTTTGAGAAACCCGCAACAAGAGAATTTTCATGGTTGACGCCGATAAAGCTAGAAACAGCCTTGCGCTGGCCCGCCAGGCACGGCTGGATGCGCGCAGCGGCCGCCTGACCGGTCCCACGGCCAATCTCGCGCCCGGGCATGTGCAGGCCAACCTGGCGATCCTGCCGCGTGCGCTGGCGGCGGATTTCCTGCATTTCTGCCAGCGCAATCCCAAGCCTTGCCCCTTGCTGGCCATGTCCGAACCGGGGGACCCGTCCTTGGCGGAACTGGGAGCGGATATCGACATTCGCACCGACATCCCGCGCTACCGCGTCTGGCAGAACGGTGAACTGGTCGCCGAGCCCACGGATGTACGGGACATCTGGCGCGACGATCTGGTGTCTTTCCTGATCGGATGCTCGTTTTCGTTCGAAGAGGCGATGCTGGACAACGGCCTGCCCGTGCGCCACATCGAACAAGGCAGCAATGTGCCGATGTATCGCACGAACATCCCGACGCATCCCGCCGGCGTTTTCGGCGGGCCGCTGGTGGTATCCATGCGGCCGCTCAAGGCCGCGGATGCGATCCGCGCGATCCAGGTGACGTCGCGTTTCCCCTCGGTCCATGGGGCGCCGGTTCATCTCGGGGATCCGGCCCTCATCGGTATCCTGGATATCGCGCATCCCGATTACGGTGACCCCGTGGAGATACGCCCCGGGGAAATCCCCGTGTTCTGGGCATGCGGCGTGACGCCGCAATCCGTCGTGGCGGCCGTCCGGCCCGAATTCTGCATCACGCACGCGCCCGGCCACATGCTCGTCACGGACCTCATCAACAGCCGCATGGCGGTGTTGTAGCGCGTTTCAGCGCATGCGCATCAAGTCCGAGACGCGCTGTTCGTAGTCCGGGGGGAAGGTCCAGAAACGCATTCCCTGCGCGGTGAAACCTTCCTGCAGGCCACGTTCCGCCGGCGCCTTGTGCCACAGGAACTGCATCAGGACATCGCTGCTGACCCAGGCGTTGCTGAACCAGAAACTGTGCGCGCGGCGGCCCAGGTCGGGTATGTTGCGCGGATCCACCCAGATCATGTCGAAGTTCAGGCGCTGGGACGCCGCGTTCACGAAGTCCACCTGTTCTTCTGTCAGGTCGTCCGCGCTGGGGCGGCCGGCCCGGGACGCGCGCTGATGGCGCGCCGCGAAGCGCAGGGCGCGGTCGTCCAGGTTGGCACCCAGGCTCACGCGCTCGGTCAGGTCGATGTACTGGCGCAGGTCCGTCACGAACCGGTAGGTGTCCTCGTCGGGCGCGGCGAAGTAGATCTGCCCCAGGCGCAGCCGCGCGCGCAAGGCCTCGCGGGTTTCGCCTTCCTTGGGTTGAGCCAGCGTCGCCAGGCCCTCGCTGGCAATCCGGGCGCCGGCGCTGAATGCAAGCACGTTGATGTGCTCGGCGTTCGTGTTCCGGGACAGCATCTCTATCAAGCGGGCAAACGCGGGCACGGAGGCGCGCGCCGTGCGGACGTCGGTGGCATAGGCAAGCAGGCTGCCCGCCGAAGGCCACAGGAACGCAAGCACGACGGCCTGGCGGCCCGTGAAGTGGTGAAACTGCGCGGCCTGCGCGGTGCCGCGCCAGACCGCGTTATTGAAGCCGTGCACGTAGATGATGAGATCCCGGTGCTGGCTGGCCGCCAGGGCGTCGTTGATGAGGGCGAAGTACGCCTGCGCCTCCGGCGAAGTCTCCGCATCGCTTTGCGGGGTGAGCGCGACCAGCTCATCCATGCGCTCCAGGCTGAGCACGGGACGGCCGCGCTGGCTGGCCGAGGTGGACAGAAGGCGCAGTTGTTCCCAGTCGAGCGTGCCGTCGCCGATCTGCACCCGCGCCACGCCCATGCGCAGGGTATCGCTGGGAAAAATGGAGTAGAACGGCTGGCGCGATTCAAGGAAGACCGCGCGATTCGTGGCATACAGCAGGGGTATCGATGTGCTGCCGCCGCGGGCTTCCTTGTATTCGAAGGGATCGACGACGCCCGTCGTGAATTTCAGCGGCGTGGGCATGAGCTGGACGGGCGACGAGCAGGCCGCCAGGACCGCCACGGCCGACACCGCCATGGCTGTCCTGGCTGCCCGCGACAGGCGGGCAGGCCAGGCGTTCGTGCGGGCATGGAAGAGGCTCATGCGGTGCGCCTGGTTCATGTTGAGGAACTGGCGCCACGCATGCACTGCCAGCAACACGCGACAGGCCAGTCGGATTCCCCGGCAAACGAGGAAGTCACGCGTTGGATTGTCGCCGTGCTTGTTGCGGCGATCAAGCGGGAATCAGAAAATGTGCCGGAAACCCACTGCCGCGCCGACCTGGCTGCTCTTGCCGGCGATTTCGCCGGTGGCGGCGTCGCCGACCTTGTTCCAGTCCACGGTGCCGTACAGTTGCGAACGCTTGGACAGCGAGTATTCGGCCACCGCGACGAGCGCATAGCGCTTGCCCTTGTCGCCTTCCTCGACCACGTTCTCGCTGCGGTCGTAGTAGGCGGCGCCGGTGATCGCCCAGCGCGGCGTGGCCTGCCAGGTCACGCCGGCGAAATAGCCGTTGTCCTTGCGGTCCAGGCTGGCGGTGGTGGTGCCGCCCATGACGCCGTTCACCCAGCCGGTTTCGTCGCGCCCGTTGAAGTAACCCGCGAACACCTTGGCGGAGTCGAACTGATAAGAGGCGTTCAGGTTCCACACCCGCTGGCGCAGGTCGGAATCCGTGCCGGCGTAGGTCTGCTGATAGGCGGCGCCCAGGCCCAGTTTGCCGGCGGTGTAGCGCAGGCTCGCGCCATATTGCTGACCGGCCTTGCGGTCCTCCCAGTCGTCGCCGTTTGCCCACGCCGCCACGACGGCCAGATTGCCGAAGGTGTTGGCGTACTTGGTCATGTTGTTGGTGCGCACGCGCGACATGGCGGCGGGCAGCCAGGCGTTCTGCTCGTAGTTGCCGACCGTAAGCGGGTCGAAGTAGTCGGCCAGCAGATCGAACATCGGGGTGTTCTGCAAGCCCAGGGTCAGGATGCCGACGCCGCCGCCGTCCAGGCCCACGTAGGCGAGGCGGCTGAAGGCTTTGGTCGTGTCGGACCCTTTGCCGTTCTGCAGGTTGATGCCGTTTTCCAGGCGGAAGAAGGCGCGGTTGCCGCCGCCCAGGTCTTCCGAGCCGCGCAGGCCCCAGCGGCTGTTGGAAATGGCGCCATTTTCCATGGATACGCGGCTGCCGTCTTCGCCCACGCTGCCGGAGCTGGTGTTCAGGTAGCGGATGCTGACGTCGGCGATGCCGTACAGGGTGACGCTGGTTTCGGCGCTTGCCGCGCCGGCGGCCAGGCCGAGGCTGGCCGTGGCCAGCGTTAGTGCGATGCGTTTCATTGGGACTCCTCCTGGTGTAGCTGATTTGTGATTGCGCCGCGCTTGTGGCTCGGCTGGTCGCGCCCGGCGGGTCGCCGGACGCCAGGCCGCTGCACCGACGCTGTGGGTCAGCGCGGGTCCGGAGCATTGGCCTGCTTGCAGAACATGCGCCATGTTGGTGCCGCGCATGGACGCAAGAGGATTCTAAGAAAGTTGGGGAAGTCGGAGAATTCGAAATTATTCGGCGTTTTCCCTGGTTTACAGGGCGGGAAAACAGGGGCTGCCTCGCGCGGGCGATAAAAAACCCCGTTCAGGGAACGGGGTTTTGGTCGCGCATGCCGGGGTTTGGAACCCTTGGCCTACAGCGTCATGTGCAGCGGCAGCCAGGTGGCGATTCCGGGCAGGACATACAGCAGCAGCACGGCCAGGATCATCAGGAAGAACATGGGCAGCGAGGCGCGCGCGATGTAGGGCAGTTCCCGCCCGCTCATGCCGGAAAGCACGAACAGGTTGAACCCCACCGGCGGCGTGATCTGTGCCATTTCCACCACGAACACGATGAAGATGCCGAACCAGATCAGGTCGATGCCGGCGGCCTGCACGGTCGGCAGCAGCACGCCCATGGTCAGGACGACGATGGAAATGCCGTCCAGGAAGCAGCCCAGGATGATGAAAAACACCATCAGCGCCATGATCAGCCCGAACTGCGACAGGCCCAGGCCGCCGATCCATTCCGCAAGCGCGCGCGGCAGGCCGATATAGCCCATCGCCAGGGTCAGGAACTGCGCACCCGCCAGGATCAGCGCAATCATGCAATACAGCCGTGTGGCGCCCAGCAGCGATTGCTTGAAGGTGGACCCGTTGAGCGAGCCTTGCAGGGCAGACAGGATCAACGCCCCCACCACGCCGACGGCAGCCGCCTCGGTGGCGGTGGCGATGCCGGTGTAGATGGACCCCAGAACCGCGCCGATCAGCAGCATGACCGGGATCAGGTGCCGCGAGCGGGACAGCTTCTGCATGAACGTCAGGCCCGGGTCCGCGGCCGGCACCTGGCCGGGATTGCGGATGGCCCACCAGGCGATGTAGCCGCTGAACAGCAGCGCCAGCAGGATGCCCGGGATGATGCCTGCAATGAAAAGTTTGGCGATGGAAACGTCCGCTGCCACTCCGTACACGATCATGATGATGGAAGGCGGGATGAGCAGGCCCAGGGTGCCGGCGCCCGACAGCGTGCCCAGGATCTTGTCCTCGGGGTAACCGCGGCGCGTCAGCTCGGGGATGGTCATCTTGCCCACCGTGGCGCAGGTGGCGGCCGACGAACCCGACACCGCCGCGAAGATTGCGCAGCCGATCACGTTCGTATGCAGCAGCCGGCCAGGAAGGCGGTTGAGCCAGGGCGCAAGCCCCTTGAACAGGTCTTCGGACAGGCGCGTGCGGAACAGGATTTCTCCCATCCAGAGAAACAGCGGCAGGGCGGTCAGCGTCCAACTGGACGACGCGCCCCAGATCGTGACGGCCATGGCGTCGCCAGCCGGACGGCTGGAGAAGATTTCCATCCCGATCCAGGCGGTGCCGGCGAGCGTCAGGCCGACCCAGACCCCGCAGCCCAGCAGGACGAAGATCGAGACGACCAGAAGGGTAATGACGAGAAGTTCATTCATGGGTTTGCTGCGAAGTGGCGGCGGACTGGCCGCGCAAACGGCGGATCAATTCATCGACGATGGCGACCAGGAACAGGATCGTGCCCACCGCCATGGAAATCTGCGGAATCCAAAGGGGCGTGGCGTCGTTGGACGTGGAAATGTCGTTGAACAGCCAGGAATCGTAGGTCAGCTTGACGCTGAAGAAAGCGAAGGCGCAAGCGAGCAAGGCGCCGACGGCCAGCGCAAAAATGTCCAGCCGGCGGCTGCCTGCCGGCGCCAGCGAATTCAGCAGCAGCGTCACGCGGATGTGCTCGCCGTGCTTGAACGTGCTGGACAGGGCAAGGAAACCGGCCGCGGCCATGAAGTACCCGGCGTAGGCGTCGGTGCCGGGGATGTTGAAACTGAGCTGGCGGGCGATGATCGCCGCCAGCACCGAGACCAGCACGCCTATCGTGCACAGGCCGGCCAGCAGGCCGGCCGCGCCGTACAAACCATCTAAAAAGCGGCGCATGGCGATATCACTGCTTCTTGTAGGCGTCGATCATGGCCTGGCCGTCCGCGCCGGCCTTTTTCAGCCAGTCTTCCAGCATGCGCTTGCCGATCACGCTCAGGCCTTCCTTGAGCTCGACCGTGGGCGCGATGGTTTCCATGCCGTTCTTGGCCAGTTCGGCCTGATACCACTTGTTCTTTTCCTGGGACAGCTTCCAGCCGCGCTCTTCCGCCTGCGCGCCGGCCTTCTTCAGGGCTTCCTGCGTGGCGGGGTCCAGGGCGTCGAACGCCTTCTTGTTGACGATGATGGCGTTCTTGGGCAGCCAGGCCTGCGTGTCGTAGAACTTCTTGATGTACTCGTAGGTCTTGGTGTCGTAGCCGGTGGACGCGGACGACATGTAGGAATCGATCACGCCGGTGGCCAGCGCCTGGGCCAGTTCGGCCTGCTGCACGGTGACGGGCTGCGCGCCGACCAGTTCGGCGATCTTGGCCGTCACCGGGCTGTAGGCACGCCATTTCAGGCCCTTCATGTCATTGATCTGCTTGATGTCCTTGTTGGCGAAGATGCCCTGGGGCGGCCATGCCACCGCGTACAGCAGGGTCATGCCCTGCGAGGCCAGCTTCTTTTCCAGGAACGGCTTCTGCGCCTGGTACAGCTTGAACGACGCGTCGTAGCCGGTGGCCAGGAAGGGCAGGCCGTCCAGTTCGTAGATCGGGTCTTCGTTGGCGAAGTTGGTCAGCAGGATCTCGCCGATCTGCGCCTGGTTGCCTTGCACCGCGCGCTTGATCTCGGGCGCCTTGTACAGCGATGCGTTGTTGTGCAGCGTGATCTTCAGCTTGCCTTGCGACAGCGAATCCACGTCCTTGATGAAGGTCGTCAGGTTCTCGACATGGAAGTTGCTGGCCGGATAGGCGCTGGGGAGGTCCCACTTGGTCTGGGCCTGTGCGCCCGCGCTGAATGCCAGGACGATGCTGCCGGTCAGCAGCGAGATTTTCTTGTACATGGGTGGTCCTTCTCTGCGAATGGTGAAGACGGGTCTTGCCCGATAGGCATTGCGAAAAAAGAATGCGCGGCACGGTAGCGCGCCGCCGGAGTGCCGTGCCATTCTATGTTGCTGTGCGGTAACAAAGCGCGGGAAATCGCGCATTTACGGGTAATTCCTAAGGGGTTGCTGTTGTTCATTGGTTGACGGTTCAAGCAATCGCACGGCCCCGCATCAAGCACGGCGGGCCTGACGCTTTTTCTTCTAAGATCGTGGAATTGAAAACGTGCTGCCGAGGCTAGTGTGAATTTCGTTTTTCGCCGTGATGAGTTGCTGGTCGAAGAGACGTCCAGCGTGTTGCCGGATACGGCCCTGTGTGAACGCATCGGCCTGCCGGCCGCGGCGCTGCAGCCGGTCTGGATGCAATCGGGATCCCCGTATCGCACCGTGTGCGTCGACCCCGGCATCGAGGCCCCGCAAGGCTATGCCTTCAAGAAGCTGCGCTCGCTGTTCGGCGTCTTCGATGACGAAGGGATGGCGCTGGCGGGGCGTGCCTACCAGATCGCGGAATGGGCGCGCACGCACCGGTTCTGCGGGGCCTGCGGCACGCCGGCCGAGCGCGTCAGCCATGAATTCTGCCTGCGCTGTCCGTCCTGCGGCTTTTCGGCCTATCCGCGCATCTCGCCGGCGATGATGGTGCTGATCCGCAAGGGCGACAGCATCCTGCTGGCGCGCCACACCACGTCGCCCACGGCCCGCTACACGGCGCTGGCGGGCTTTGTCGAGCCCGGCGAAAGCATCGAGCAGACCGTGCACCGCGAGGTCCTCGAAGAGGTCGGGCTGAAGGTCGGCAACCTCCAATACTTCGGCAGCCAGTCCTGGCCGTTTCCGCATTCCCTGATGGTCGCGTTCACGGCCGACTACGTGTCGGGGGATATCCGGGTCCAGGAAGACGAAATCGCCGACGCCCGCTGGTTCGGCCCGGGCGACCCCATGCCAGACATCGCGCCCCGTATCTCGATTGCCGGGTGGCTGATCAACGCCAACCTGCCGATGGGGTGGACGGCGCCGTGATCGCGGCCTGACGATTCAAGTCCTAGGGGTATTCCCTCGAAATGAGGGGATTTTTATGGTTCCAGATCATTTTTTATTGATGAAATATAGATAAATTATTAGTATTTCACTCAGATAAACTTGGCTCCCGCCTCTTATGACGCCCACCTTGATTGCTTCATCGGCCCACTTGGCCGGCGGCAGCGCGCCCGATCTTTCCGAGGTGGAGTTCGGCCTGATGATCGCCAGCCACGCCTTCGACCGCTGGACGGTGCGGTGCATGGCGGCGGCGGGCCTGCCCGACCTGACACCCACCGACGTGATGGTGTTTCACCACGTCTACCACCGGCAGCGGCCCAAGAAGCTTGCCGATATCTGCTTCACGTTGAATGTGGAAGACACCCACATCGTCAGCTACGCGTTGAAGAAGCTCGACAGGCTGGGCGTGGTGCGCGGCGAACGCAACAGCAAGGAAGTCTTCTATAGCGTCACGCCCGAGGGCGCGGCGATTCTCACGCGCTACGGTGAAATCCGCGAGCAATGCCTGACCGCCGGACTGGACGCGCCGGGCGGGGGCGGGCTGGAATTCAGCCGCCAGCTTGCGCATACGCTGCGTGCCCTGTCGGGCCTGTACGACCAGGCGGCCCGCGCGGCAACCTCTCTTTAAACACATTCGGGGCATGCCCCCGTCATCCGCAAGCCGACCGCGGCCGGGCGCGCCGCGGCGGCCCTTGTTTTCGAGGATACCTATGAAGTGGCAATTCTGGATTGATCGTGGGGGCACCTTTACCGACATCGTGGCGCGACGCCCCGATGGCACCACCACCACGGCGAAGATGCTCTCGGAAAACCCCGAGCAGTACCGCGACGCCGCGGTAGCGGGCATACGCAAGCTGTTGGGCATCGCGCCCGGCCAGCCCGTGCCGGCGGACCAGGTCGAGTGTGTGAAGATGGGCACCACGGTGGCCACCAACGCCTTGCTGGAGCGCAAGGGCGAACGCACGTTGCTCGTGACGACGCGCGGGTTCCGGGATGCCTTGCGCATTGCCTACCAGAACCGCCCGCGGCTGTTCGACCGCAACGTGCTGCTGCCGGAAATGCTGTACGAATCCGTCGTCGAGGCGGACGAGCGCGTGGCCGCCGATGGCGAGGTCATCCGCGAGCTGGACGAAGCCAGCCTGCGCGAAGGCATGCAAGCCGCCTACGACAGCGGCATCCGGGCAGTCGCGATCGTGTTCATGCACGCCTGGCATGCCACCGCGCACGAACAGCGCGCGGCCCGCATCGCCAGCGAAATGGGCTTCACGCAGGTCTCCGCTTCGCACGAGGTCAGCCCGCTGATCAAGTTCGTGTCGCGCGGCGACACGACGGTGGTGGACGCTTATCTGTCGCCCATCCTCAAGCGCTATGTGGACCAGGTGGCGGGCGAACTGCCGGGCATCCGCCTGATGTTCATGCAGTCCAGCGGCGGCCTGACCGACGCGCACCGCTTCCGCGGCAAGGACGCGATTCTGTCCGGACCTGCCGGCGGCATCGTCGGCATGGTGCGCACCAGCGAGATCGCGGGCTTTCCGAAAGTCATCGGCTTCGACATGGGCGGCACGTCCACCGACGTGTCGCACTACGCGGGCGAATTCGAGCGCGAGTTCGAGACCCAGGTGGCGGGAGTGCGCATGCGCGCGCCCATGATGAGCATCCACACGGTCGCGGCCGGCGGCGGATCCATCCTGCATTTCGACGGCGCGCGGCTGCGCGTGGGTCCCGATTCGGCCGGCGCCAACCCGGGTCCGGCGTGCTATCGCCGCGGCGGCCCGCTCGCGGTGACCGACTGCAACGTCCTGCTCGGCAAGATCCAGCCCGACTTCTTTCCCAAGGTGTTCGGTCCCGACGCCAATGAGGCGCTCGACCGCGACGCCGTGGTCGACCGCTTTGCCGCCATGGCCGCCGACGTGCGCGCCGCGACGGGCCGCGAAATGTCGCCCGAGCAATTGGCCGAGGGCTTTCTCGAGATCGCCGTGGGCAACATGGCCGAGGCCATCAAGCGCATCTCGGTGCAACGCGGCCACGACGTCACGGAATACGCGCTGACCGTATTCGGCGGCGCCGGCGGCCAGCACGCGTGCCTGGTGGCCGATGCGCTGGGCATGACCACGGTCTTCGCCCATCCGCTGGGCGGGGTGTTGTCCGCCTATGGCATGGGCCTGGCCGATCAGACGGACATGCGCCAGAAAACGGTCGAGAAGCTGCTGGATGCCGCCTTGATGGCCGAGCTCAAGGACGAGCTCGACGTCCTGGCCGGCCAGGCGGTCGGCGAGCTGCGCCGTCAGCATGTGGCGCAGGCGGACATCAGCGTGCAGCGCCGCCTGCACCTGAAGTATCGCGGCACCGACACCGCGCTGGAAGTCGCTTACTCCGACCTGGAGCAGGCGCGCAGCGATTTCGAGGCCGCCTACCGCCAGCGCTATTCCTTCCTGATGCCCGACCGCGAACTCGTGGTCGAGACCATCTCGGTCGAGGCCACGGGCGGGGGCGAGCGCGTCGCCGAGGCGTCGACGTCGCGCACCCGCCAGGGCGCGCTGTCGGCCCGCCGCCAGGTCAGCATGTACAGCGCCGGCGCCTGGCGCGACACGCCGCTGTATGTGCGCGAAGACATGGCCGGCGGCGACGTGGTGGCGGGTCCCGCCATTATTTCCGAGCCCAACCAGACCACGGTCGTCGAGCCCGGCTGGCAGGCCGAGCTGACGGCGCAGGACCACTTCGTGATCCGCCGCGTGGAAGAGCGCGCCGAACGCCGCAAGATTGGCACCCAGGCCGATCCGGTCATGCTGGAGGTGTTCAACAACCTCTTCATGTCGATCGCCGAACAGATGGGCTACCGCCTGCAGAACACGGCGTATTCGGTCAACATCAAGGAACGCCTGGACTTTTCCTGCGCCATTTTCGACGCCCAGGCCCGCCTGATCGCCAACGCGCCCCACATGCCGGTGCATCTGGGTTCCATGGGCGAATCGGTCCGCACGGTCATGAATGCCAATGCCGGGCAGATGATGCCGGGCGACGCCTACGTGGTGAACGATCCCTACCACGGCGGCACGCACCTGCCCGACGTCACCATCATTACGCCGGTGTTCGACAAGGCCGGCCGCGAAATCCTGTTCTACGTGGGATCGCGCGGCCACCATGCCGATATCGGCGGGACCACGCCGGGCTCGATGCCGCCGGACTCCAAGACGGTGGAAGACGAAGGGGTGCTGTTCACCAACTTCCAGCTGGTGAAGAACGGCGAATTCCGGGAACAGGCCGCGCGCGACATCCTGGGCTCGGGCCGCTGGCCGGCGCGCAACCCCGACCAGAACATCGCCGACATGCACGCGCAGATCGCCGCCAACGAAAAGGGCGTGCAGGAACTGCTGCGCATGTGCGACCACTTCGGCCTGGACGTCGTGCGCGCCTACATGGGCCACGTGCAGGACAACGCCGAAGAGGCGGTGCGGCGGGTGATCTCGGTGTTGAAGGACGGCAGCTACGAGTATCCGCTGGACAACGGCGCGGTCATCCGGGTTGCCGTACGGGTGGACAACGCGGCGCGCAGCGCCGTGGTCGACTTCACCGGCACCTCGGCGCAGTTGGAAAACAACTTCAACGCGCCGGGCGCGATCGCGGTGGCTGCGGTGCTGTACGTGTTCCGCACCATGGTCAATGACGACATCCCGTTGAACGACGGTTGCCTGGTGCCGCTATCCATCATCGTGCCGGAAGGTTCGATGCTGCGTCCCAACTCGCCGGCTTCCGTTGTGGCGGGCAACGTGGAAACGTCCATGTGCATCGTCAACGCGCTGTATGGCGCGCTGGGGGTGCTGGCGGCCAGCCAGGGCACCATGAACAACTTCACGTTCGGCAACGCCCGCCATCAGTACTACGAGACCATCTCGGGCGGCACGGGCGCCGGTCCGGTGCGCATCGATGCGGCAGGTCCGCATGACGAGGGCTTCGCCGGCACGTCGGTGGTGCAGGCGCACATGACCAACTCGCGCCTCACGGATCCCGAAGTGCTGGAGTTCCGCTTCCCGGTGCGCCTGGAATCCTACGAGATCCGCAAGGGCTCGGGCGGCGCGGGCAGGTATCCGGGTGGCGAAGGCGGCGTGCGCCGCATCCGCTTCCTGGAAGACATGACCGCGGCGATCCTGTCGAACAACCGCCGCTATGCGCCGTTCGGCCTGGCGGGCGGGCAGCCCGGCGCAATGGGCCGCAACACGGTCGAGCGCGCCGATGGCACCATCCAGGAACTGGGGCCGCAGGACAGCGCGCAACTGCATCCGGGCGATGTGTTCGTGGTGGAAACGCCGGGAGGCGGCGGCTACGGCGCCGCCTGATTCCCGCGCGGGGATGTCCGGTTCCGGTCAGTCGGGATCGGACATCACGTCCAGCGCGATATCCGCGCGCGGCTTGCGGTCATGCACGCGCAGGACGACCTCGCCATCGCGTATCTCGAAGATCGCGGTGGCGAGGGTGTTTTCGGCATCCGGATCGTCGCGCGCGGTGCGCAGGATGGGCAGCTCGCCTTCGGTGTCGAAGAGCGCGGCAAGGATATCCGCGCTGTCCGAGTCCGCCGACCAGCCATCGACGATGCCTTCGATGCGGTTCTGCCGCGCCCGCGACGACGCGGTGACGATCTGCGCCTGTCCGCGCGTTTCCACATGCACCATATGGTTGGCGTGGCCGTAGCGCCTGCCGATCTCGTGGATGGAGACGGCGCCCGGCGTGACCTCGGCGCTGAGGATGCGCGGATCGGCCGCGGCGCCCAGGATGTGATGGAAGCCGCCGGAATGCGGCAGGTCGCGCAGCAGGGCCACCGCGTCTTCCAGCGTGGTGCAATCCAGCACCGCGCGCGCCAGGAACATGCGCGGCACGCCCGGATGCCGTTGCCGCGTGCGCAGGTTGTTGATCGTCTGGACCAGGCCAGCGCGATTGGCCCCGAACGTGTGGCCCGGCAGCGATCCGGGATAGTAGAAGCTCAGGTAGCCGGGCGCGTCGTCCAGCGCCACGTCCACCAGGTGGCAGCGTCCATACAGATAGGGATCGCCGTCTTCGTTGTGGCCGATCCAGCGCGACCCATCGGCGGCCTTCAATGCGACGGACGTGCAGCCGTCGGTGGTGCTGTGCAGCAGATCACCCCGGCAGTGCCACAGCAGCACGTCCTTGGCGGGCATGCGCAGGCCTTCGGCCATCCCTTCGAGTTCTTCCCAGATCTGGGGCAGGGCCGCCTGGGCCTGCTGCGCAAGCTCGTCCACATAGGGGTGCCCGCGCCAGGGCCGCAGCGCTTCCCAGGTTCCGCTTTGCGCCAGATAAGCCGCCATGATCGGGCGGGCCAACTTGCCCAGCGCCAGGCCAACCTGGCGCCGGTTTCCGGCTATGCGTACGTATTTGTAGGGCATGGCGTTCTCCGGGTGTCACGCGGATTGTAATTTTTCCGGCGGCCGCCGGGTGGGGACTGATGCGTTAAGATCGTCGGTAAGCCGCCCGGGGGAGCCCGGCGCGACCCAGGAATCATGCCCCTACAACAACCCCGGGGTGCCGACGGTCCCCAAGAGGAGAGTTTCATGATCAAACGTAAAGTCGCCGCCGCCCTGGTCGGCCTGTCAGTGGCCATGTTCGGCGCCGCGTCGGGCGCCCAGGCCCAGGGCAGGGAATTGGTGGTGGCCACCGATACCGCTTTCGTGCCGTTCGAATTCAAGCAGGGTAATACCTATACGGGATTCGACGTAGATCTGTGGGCGGCCATCGCCAAGGAACTCAACCTCAAGTACAAGCTGCAGCCGATGGACTTCGCGGGCATCATCCCTGGCCTGCAGACGAAGAACATCGATGCCGCGCTGGCCGGCATCACCATCCGCGACGACCGCAAGAAGGTGATCGACTTCTCCGATCCCTATTACGAAAGCGGCCTGGCCATCCTGGTGGGCGAAAAGAACACCGACATCAAGGACGCCAAGTCCCTGGCCGGCAAGACCGTCGCCGTCAAGACCGGCACCGCCACGGTGGACTTCCTGCGGGCGCAGGTGCCGGAAGCCAAGCTCAAGCTGTTCCCCAATATCGACAACGCCTACCTCGAACTGGCGACCGGGCGCGTGGATGCCGCCGTGCACGACACGCCCAACGTGCAGTACTACGCCAACACCGCCGGCAAGGGCCGCGTGAAGGTGATCGGCTCGGTCAAGAGCGGTGACTTTTACGGCATTGCCTTCCCCAAGGGCAGCGATCTGGTTCCCCAGGTGAACAAGGCGCTCGCCACCTTGAAGGCCAACGGCCAGTACGACGCGATCTACACGAAGTGGTTTGGCAAGAAGCCCTGAACGGATAGGCGGGCGGCTTTCTCGGGCGCGCGGCGCCGGCAGCGGGCCTGGGCGGTTTCCGGCGGCAATGCCGGACCCCGGCCGGCCGCCGCCGCCGTCCGCCGGCGCGTCCGCCATGATGCGGCGCGGCGCCGCGTAGGGGGAATATCGTGGAGTTCGACTGGACTGTAATCAAGGATGCGCTACCCAATCTGCTCGAGGGTACGCTCATGACCATCAAGATCACGTTCTGGGGCCTGGCGGGCGGTTTCCTGCTGGGCGCGCTCTCGGGCGTGACGCGGGCCTACGGGCATCCGATACTGTCGGGCATCGCGCAAGTCTATGTCGCGGTCATCCGCGGCACGCCGATCGTCGTGCAGGTCATGTTCATCTATTTCGCCTTGCCATTGCTGGCGGACATCCGGGTGGATGCCGAATGGGCGGCCATCGTCACCCTGATCATCAACTCGGGCGCGTATATCTCGGAGATCGTGCGGGGGGCGCTGCTGTCGGTGCACAAGGGCCTGAAGGAAGCCGGGCAGGCCATGGGGCTGCCCTTTCACAAGATCCTGTTCCATATCATCGGACCGGTGGCGTTCCGGCGCATGATCCCGCCGCTGGGGAACCAGTGCATCATCAGCCTGAAGGATTCATCGCTCTTCATCGTGATCGGCGTGGCTGAGCTGACGCGGCAGGGCCAGGAAATCATGGCCAGCAACTTTCGCGCGGTCGAAATCTGGTCCGCGGTGGCGATTGTCTACCTGATCCTGACGGGGCTGATGGCGCTGGGCCTGCACCTGGTGGAAAAAAGGATGCGCATATTATGAGCATGGTCGAATTTCACAACGTCACCAAGCGCTTCGGCGAGTCCACGGTGCTCAATGGCATTTCATTGAATATCGACGCGGGCGAGGTCGTGGTGGTGGTCGGCCCGTCGGGGTCCGGCAAATCCACCTTCCTGCGCTGCATCAACGTGCTGGAAACCATCAACGACGGCGACCTGCTGGTGGACGGCCTGAGCGTGAAGGGCGGGGCGGCGCAAGTGCGCGAGATCCGGCGCGAAGCAGGCATGGTGTTCCAGCAGTTCAATCTGTTCCCGCAGATGACGGCGCTTGAAAATGTGATGTTCGGCCCCGTCCACACGCGGGGCCAGAGCAGCGCCGAAGCCCGCGAGGCGGCCGAGGCGCTGATGGCCAAGGTGGGGCTGGCCGAGCGCATGAACCACTATCCGGCGGAACTCTCGGGCGGGCAGCAGCAGCGCGTGGCGATCGCCCGCGCGCTGGCGATCAAACCCAAGCTGATGCTGTTCGACGAGCCCACGTCCGCGCTGGATCCCGAGCTGCGCCACGAAGTGCTCAAGGTCATGCGGGATCTGGCCGAGGAGGGCATGACGATGGTGGTGGTCACGCACGAAATGGAGTTCGCGCGCAAGGTCGGCAGCCGGCTGATCTTCATCGACGGCGGCAAGATCGCGCACGACGGCCCGCCCGCCGAACTGCTGAGCGATCCGCCCAGCCAGCGCCTGAAGGATTTCCTTCAGCACGTCACCTGATTGGCGGGCCGCGCGCGGCAGCGGCGCGCAAGGCAAAAGGCCGGCATTGCTGCCGGCCTTTTGTTTGGGACGAATGCCGCCTAGCCTTTCACGCGGACGATCTTCTGCACCTGCGGCACGTGCCGGATGGCGCGGATGACCTGGGCCAGATGCTTGCGGCTGTCGACCTGGATCGTGAGGTGCAGGGAAACGGTGGACACCGCGTCGTCGTGCATTGTGACGTGCATGATGTTGGCGTCGGCGGCGGTGACTTCCGCCGCCAGCCGTCCCAGTACGCCACGTTCGTTGCGCGTGACGATGTCCAGGCGCGTCGCCAAGTGCTTGGCGGTGTGGGCGTCCCAGCCGACGTTGATCCAGCGTTCGGGTTCGCGCAGGCGCTGGCGCATGGCGACGGGACAGTCGGCGGTGTGCACCACCAGCCCGTGGCCCATGCGCATGCCCGCCACGATGGGGTCGCCCGGCAGCGGCCCGCAGCAGGGCGCGAGCTGCACCGCCTGGCCTTCGTTGCCCTGGATCAGGATGGGGGCGCTGCGCGCCGAGGTCAGTTCGTCCACCGCGGCCGCGGTAGTGGCGACGAGCTGGTGTTCGGGCGCGAAGCGGCGGGCGACGACCGCGGCCAGGCGCTTGCCCAGTCCGATGTCGGCCAGGATCTCTTCGCGGGAACTGGCGCCCGTGCTGCGCGCCAGTTTCTGCCACGCGGGATCGTCGGTGGCGGGCAGGGGCATGCGCAGTTCCTGCAGCGCCTGGCCCAGCAGGCGTTCGCCGAAGGCGACCGACTCTTCGTATTTGACGGTGCGCAGGTAATGCCGGATCTCGGAGCGCGCGCGCCCGGTCCGCACGTAGTTGAGCCACTGCGCGTTGGGCCGCGACGCGGGAGAGGTGACGATCTCGACCGTGTCGCCGCTGTTGAGTTCGGTGCGCAGCGGCACGAATTCGCCGTTGACCTTGGCGGCGACCGCCTGGTTGCCGATGTCGGTGTGGATGGCGTAGGCAAAGTCCACCGGCGTGGCGCCGCGCGGCAGCGAAATGATCTTGCCCCGGGGCGTGAACACATAGACCGCGTCGGGGAACAGGTCGACCTTGACGTGTTCGAGGAATTCGCCCGAGTCGCCGGTCTGGCTCTGGATGTCCAGCAGCGACTGCAGCCATTGGTGCGTGCGCTTCTGCAGATCGTTGAGCGTCAGGTCCGCGCCCTTGTACAGCCAGTGCGAGGCCACGCCTTCTTCGGCCACATGGTGCATGTCGCGCGTGCGGAACTGGAATTCCACCGGCGTGCCGTAAGGGCCGACCAGGGTGGTGTGCAGGGACTGGTAGCCGTTCACCTTGGGAATGGCGATGTAGTCCTTGAACTTGCCGGGCACCGGCCGGTAGAGCTGATGCAGGGTGCCCAGGGCCAGATAGCATTCGGGCAGCGTGTGGACGACGATGCGAAAGCCGTAGATGTCCAGCACGTCGGAGAACGACTTCTTCTGGTCCACCATCTTGCGGTAGATGCCGAAGAGCGTCTTTTCGCGGCCGGTCACTTCGGCCTCGATGCCGGCGGCGGGCAGGGAAGCGCGCACCGAGTCGGCAATCTTGGTGATCACTTCGCGGCGATTGCCGCGCGCGGCCAGCACGGCCTTGTACAGCACCTGATAGCGATTCGGGTACATCGCGGCAAAGCACAGGTCCTGCAGTTCGCGGAACAGCAGGTTCAGGCCCAGCCGATGCGCGATGGGGGCGTAGATCTCCAGCGTTTCGCGGGCGATGCGCCGCCGCTTCTCGGGGTTGACCGCGTCCAGCGTGCGCATGTTGTGCAGGCGGTCGGCCAGCTTGATGAGGATGACGCGCACGTCGCGCGCCATGGCCAGCAGCATCTTGCGAAAGCTCTCGGCCTGCTGTTCGGCCTTGGTGGCGAAATCCAGGCGGTCGAGTTTGGACAGGCCATCGACCAGTTCGGCGACCTCAGGGCCGAATTTCTCGGCAAGCTCGTGCTTGGCGATGCCCTGGTCTTCCATCACGTCGTGCAGCAGGGCGGCGGACAGCGCGTTGACGTCGAGCTTCCAGCCCGCGCAGATTTCGGTGACGGCGATGGGATGCGAGATATAGGGCGAACCGCTGGCGCGGAACTGGCCCAGATGCGCCTGATCGGCGAAGCGATAGGCTTCGCGCACGCGCTCTACGTCTTTCTTGTCGAGGTAGCTGCCGATGATTTCGGTCAGCGGCGCCAGCGAGGCGACCGGAGATGCGGTCGCGTCCGCCGCTTCTTGTGCGGCGACGGACGGTGGCGTGGGGGAATTCTTGTCTTTCTTGCCCGTGCGGCGCCCAAGGCGGGAGCCGGCACGTAGTGCGGCAAGCAGACCAGATGAAGCGTACTTCAGCCCGGGAAAAGCCATGCTTGCCGCCCCCCGGAGAGTATCAGGTGGGAACTTTACGCAGCATTTCCACGCCGGTTAGGCCGCCCGCGATTTCGCGCAGTGCAGTGACCGTGGGCTTGTCTTTGCTGTCCAGGCGCGGGGCATGGCCCTGGGCCAATTCACGGGCGCGGTACGTCGCGGCCAGCGTGAGCTTGAAACGGTTGGGGATTTGGTTCAGACAGTCTTCGACGGTAATGCGAGCCATTAGGACACCTGGTGCTGATGGATGATAGGGAGAATGCGTTCGGCTCAGTGTTCGGCCGGAATGCCGAGTTGCGCAAACAACTGGGCATGGCGGGCGGCCTGAGACGAAAAGCGCAGCCGAGCGGCGCTGACGATTTGGGTCAGTTCCGACAGGGCTACGCTAAATTCTTGATTAATAATAACATATTCGCATTCCGGCGCATGGGCGATTTCTCCGCCCGCGGCCATCAAGCGGCGCGCAATGACTTGGGGCTCGTCCTGGCCACGCGCCTTGAGGCGGCTTTCGAGTTCTTCGATGGACGGCGGCAGCACGAAAATGCCGATGGCGCGCGGGAAGCGCTGCTTCACCTGGCGTGCGCCTTGCCAGTCGATTTCCAGCAGGACGTCGCGCCCCTGGCTGGTGGCCTCGTCGATGCGGTCGCGCGGGGTGCCATAGAAGTTGCCATGCACTTCCGCCCATTCCAGCAGGTTCTGCGCGTCGCGCATGACCCTGAATTCCTCAGCCGATACGAACCGGTATTCACGGCCGTCCTCTTCGCCGGGGCGGGGCGCGCGGGTGGTGCACGAAATGGATAGCAGGATGGACGGGTCTTGGGCAAGCAGGGCCTTGACGAGGCTGGACTTGCCGGCGCCGCTGGGCGCGACGACCATGAAGACGTTTCCGGGAGTGGCATGCATGAAAGAGATGACCGGCGTGTGATGCTGAGACTCGAAGGATAGCAAATCGTAAGGGCCAACAGGGGGATAACCCGGTGCGGTGCCGCGCATAATTTTCTTCTGCTTACGTGCCGCGCTGAAAGTGTGTTGCGCTTGGAACCTTCGCTTGCAGCATCGCCAGAATGATTCGGGTAGCATCTCGCGGATTGAGAAGAAGGAGAATCCGATGCATACGAACGAGATCGATCCCCCCCGAGTAGCCCTGGTGACCGGCGCCGGCACCGGCATAGGCCGCGCCGTGGCCTTGGAATTCCTGGCGCAAGGCTATCGGGTCGTGCTGGCCGGGCGCCGGCGCGAGCCTCTGGAAGCGACGCGCACCGCGGCCGGCGAGGACGGCGTGCGCGCGCTGGTGGTGCCCACCGACGTGTCCGACGAGCAGGCCGTGCGCGATCTCTTCGATACCGCCCAGCGCGAGTACGGCCGCCTGGACGTGCTGTTCAACAACGCCGGACGCGGCGCGCCCGCGGTGCCGATCGAGGACCTGCCCGTTGCCGTCTGGCGCGAGGTGGTCGATACCAACCTGACCGGCATGTTCCTGTGCGCTCAGGCCGCGATCCGCGTCATGAAGGCGCAGACGCCGCGCGGCGGCCGCATCATCAACAACGGTTCGATCTCTTCGCACGCGCCCCGGCCGTTCTCGATTGCCTACACCGCCACCAAGCACGCCGTCACGGGGCTGACCAAATCGATCTCGCTCGATTGCCGTCCCTACGGCATCGCCTGCGGCCAGATCGATATCGGCAATGCGGCGACCGAGATGACGGAACGCATGGCGGCCGGCATCCTGCAGGCCGATGGCAGCACCAAGGTAGAGCCGCGCATGGACGTCGCGCATGTGGCGCAGGCCGTCGCCGCCATGGCGCGGCTGCCGCTGGAAGCCAACGTGCAGTTCATGACGATCATGGCGACCAACATGCCTTTCGTGGGCCGCGGCTGAAACGCCTCGGACATGCCCCGGTTCGCCGGCATGCGGATGCCGACGCGGGCCCCGCCTGCCGGCCCTTCCTGGCGCCCGCCGGGCGCCGTCCGCCGCCTATCCGTTCAGGGGGAGGCCTGGGCCAGCATCTGGCCGTGCGTCGTATCCAGATAGCGCCGCGCGCCGACATAGCGCTTGGTCCAATAGGAATTCTTCATGTCGTCCACCCGCACCTTGGTGCCGCGGCGCGGCGCGTGGACGAATTTGTTCTGGCCGATATAGATGCCGACGTGCGAGGTCACGCCGCGTCCGCGCGTGGCGAAGAAGACCAGGTCGCCGGGGCGCAGTTCCTTCTTGGCCGCTACCGATTGCCCCTCGCTGCGCTGTGCGCGCGCGGTGCGGGGCAGTTCGAGCCCGGCAATTTCACGGAAGACATACAGGACGAGCCCGCTGCAGTCGAAGCCTTCGGCGTCGTCGCCGCCCCAGCTATAGGGCGTGCCGATCGCGTCCAGGCCGGCTTGCACGACCAGCTCGCGCAGCGTGGGCACCGTGGGTTCCTGCGCAATGCGCAGGCCGCTGAGCGTCGGGCGGGCTTGTTGGGAGGCCAGGGACGCTTGCGCGGCGCCGGGTATCCAGGACAGGGTCAGGGCCAGGATGGGCGCTGACAGGAATGCGGGAATGCGGAATTGGGCAATTCGGACTTTTCGCGTAGGCGGCGTCATTACGTCACTTCAAGAATCGGAGTGGGCGGCATGGCTCGGCCTTCAAGAGGCAAGCCGGCGGAAAGGGGGCGACCCCAGGGCGGAACCCCGGAATGCTTCACGATTATAATGGAATAAAGTTTCATTACATTTGTAGTGCGTTGCAGCATAATCCGCGCGCTCTCGTTACGCCGCCCGGTGGGCCGTACGTAACCGCGATGGCCGGACGCGCACGCCACCTATCGGACGCGCACGCATAGAAGACCGCCTCCGGTCCGCGTCCGCGTATGACACTTCATCTTTCATCGGCTCGGGCATAATCGTTGGCATCGGCCTTCGGCATTACCGCCGAGAGCGGCCGCGCAAGCAAGACGGATAAGAAAGCGGAGTAGAGCTCAATGATGAACGCAGTACACCCTTTGTCCTCCATGAACCGGCCCGACGCCTTGCCCTTCGAGCCCTACCAGGATGCGGAGACCGCGGTGGACCGGCTGGTGGAGATCTATGCGCGCAACACCGCATTCCTGCGGGCGGCGTTCCGCGAGGTCCTGAAGGGCGCCGGCAACGGCCGCGAACGGGCCCGCGCCTACTATCCGGCCATCCGCATCGTGGTGGAGACCTACGACCCGATCGACACCCGGCTCTCTTACGGCCATGTGGCCGAACCCGGCATCTACCAGACCACCGTCACCCAGCCCGCGCTGTTCCGGGACTACCTGATCGAGCAGGTCGGCCAGCTTCTGCAGAACCACCGGGTGGCGGTCGAGGTCGGTGAATCCGATTCCCCCATTCCCCTGCATTTCGCCTTTCCCGAAGGCGCCTATGTCGAAGGCGAGCACCTGGAGGCGCTCAAGCGCCCCTTGCGCGACCTGTTCGACGTGCCGGACCTGGCCGTCACCGATGACGCCATCGTCAACGGCTCATGGCGCGGCAAGGCAGGGGAGCCCAAGCCGCTGGCGCCGTTCACCGCCCAGCGGGTGGATTATTCGCTGCATCGCCTGCAGCACTACACCTCCACCGCGCCGGCGCACTTCCAGAACTTCGTGCTGTTCACCAACTATCAGTTCTACGTCGACGAATTCTGCGCCCGCGCCCGGGCGCTCATGGCCAGCGGCAACGAAGACTACGAGATGCTGGTCGAGCCCGGCAACCGCATCACCCGCCGCGGCGAAAGCGGCCCCGGCGACGAAGACCAGGCGGTGCGCCTGCCGCAAATGCCGGCCTACCACCTGGTGCGCGAAGACCATTCCGGCATCACGCTGGTCAACATCGGCGTGGGTCCGTCCAACGCCAAGACCATCACTGACCATATCGCGGTGCTGCGCCCGCATGCCTGGCTGATGCTGGGCCATTGCGCGGGGCTGCGCGATTCGCAGCGGCTGGGCGATTACGTGCTGGCCCACGGCTATGTGCGCGAAGACCATGTGCTGGACGACGATCTGCCCACCTGGGTCCCGGTTCCGGCGTTGGCCGAGGTGCAGGTGGCGCTGGAGCAGGCGGTGGAAGAAGTGGCGGGGCTGTCGGGCTGGGACCTGAAGCGCATCATGCGCACGGGCACCGTCGCCACCATCGACAACCGCAACTGGGAGCTGCGCGACCATGTCGAACTGGTGGAACGTTTTGCGCAGTCGCGCGCGATCGCACTGGACATGGAGTCCGCCACTATCGCCGCGAACGGCTTCCGCTTCCGGGTGCCGTATGGCACCTTGCTGTGCGTCTCCGACAAGCCTTTGCATGGCGAGCTGAAGCTGCCCGGCATGGCCAGCGCGTTCTACCGCCGCCAGGTGAACCAGCACCTGGAGATCGGCATCCGGGCGCTGGAGCGCTTGCGCGACATGCCCCCGGAACGGCTGCATTCGCGCAAGCTGCGCACCTTCATGGAAACGGCGTTTCAATAGCGCCAGGCCCGAGCCAGACCTCGGCGGCCTAGGCCGCTTCGAGATCCGTCCCCCACGCCCCGTCATTTCTCTTGGCGGGGCCACTTGCGCTATTCTCGCCCGTTGCTCGGAAATCCCAGGGCACCCGGGCGCATTGCGCGGGGTGCCTTCATGACGTGAAGGAAAGCATTTTGGCACCATCGGAACACGGTGAACGCCGCGCGGGCGGCACGCGCAAGACGGAGGCGGACAGGCCGTCCGAATTGCGCCGCACGCTATCCGCGCGCCACCTGACCATGATCGCGGTAGGCGGGTCCATCGGCACCGGGCTGTTCGTGGCCTCTGGCGCGACCATCGCCCGCGCCGGCCCCGGCGGCGCGCTGCTCGGCTATGTGCTGATCGGCATCATGGTCTATTTCCTGATGACCAGCCTTGGCGAGCTTGCCGCCGCCATGCCGGTGTCGGGCTCCTTTTCCACCTACGGCGCCCGCTATGTCGAAGACGGCTTCGGTTTCGCGCTGGGCTGGAACTATTGGTACAACTGGGCGGTCACCGTCGCGGTCGACCTGGTGGCCGCGCAGCTTGTGATGGCGTACTGGTTCCCCGATGTTCCCGGCTTTTATTGGAGCGCGCTGTTCCTGGCGATCACCTTCGGGCTGAACGCCATGTCGGCGCGCGGGTTCGGTGAAGCGGAATTCTGGTTCGCGCTCATCAAGGTGATCGCTGTGCTGGGCTTCGTGGCGATGGGCGTCATGATGCTGCTGGGCATCATCCGCGGCGGCGAAACCGGCGGCCTGGCCAACTGGACGGTCGGCGACGCGCCTTTCGCGGGCGGATTCGCCGCGCTGATCGGCGTGGCGATGGTGGTGGGGTTCTCGTTCCAGGGGACCGAACTGATCGGCATCGCCGCGGGCGAATCCAAGGATCCGGCGCGCAACCTGCCGCGCGCCGTGCGCCAGGTCTTCTGGCGCATCCTGCTGTTCTACGTGGCGGCCATCCTGGTGATCGGCCTGCTGATTCCCTATACCGATCCGCATCTGCTGCGCAATGACGTCGCGGACATCAGCGTCAGTCCGTTCGCCCTCATCTTCGAGCGCGCCGGCCTGCTGGGCGCGGCTTCGGTCATGAACGCCGTGGTGCTGACCTCGGTGCTCTCGGCGGGTAATTCGGGCATGTATGCGGCCACGCGCATGCTTTACAGCCTGGCGCGGGAAGGCAAGGCGCCGCGCATTTTTGGCTACATTTCGCGCAACGGCGTGCCGCTGTGGGCGCTGCTGGCAACGACCGCCGTGGCGGCCCTGTGCTTCTTCACGTTCATCTTCAGCCCGAATGCCGTCTACATCTGGCTGCTGAATACGTCGGGCATGACGGGCTTCATCGCATGGCTGGGCATCGCGATCAGCCACTACCGGTTCCGCCGCGGCTACGTGAAGCAGGGCAACAGCCTGGCCGATCTGCCCTATGTTTCGCCGTTCTTCCCATTCGGCCCGATTTTCGCGTTCGTGCTTTGCCTGATCATCACGCTGGGGCAGAACTACCAGGCCTTCCTGCAGGACAAGATCGATTGGGGCGGCGTCGTCGCGACCTATATCGGCATTCCGCTGTTCCTGCTGATCTGGGCCGGCTACCGCCTGGCGCGCGGTTCGCGCTTCGTGAATTATCGGGACATGCGGTTTCCCGATGCGCGGGCGCGCAGCGACTACCTGGATTCGGCGCTGCGCGGCGAGCCTGCGGCGGGCGAGGTGCGTTGAAAGACCGAGGGGGCCCAGCCTTCAGACGTTCCAGGGATTGATGACATTCAGGCCCGGGTGTTGGAAATCCCGTTCGTTACGCGTGACGAGTGTCAGTCCGCGCGTCAGCGCTGTGGCCGCCAGCAAACTGTCGATCGCCGGTAGCGCGCGCCCGGCTTGAGCGGCCAGGCGTCCCCAGCGATCCGCGACGGCTTCATCAATGGCCAGAACGCGGCCACTGAAGAACCGAGGGAGTTCAACCTCCAGCCAGTCCAGATAACTGCGTTTTCGTTCGCCTTCCGGCATCAATTCAATGCCTTTGCGTAGCTCCCCCAATGTCAGGACAGACAGGAACAGCGTGGTGGGCGGTCGCTGATCGAGCCACCTGACCACGTTGCCGTCTGCTTGCTTTCGACGCAATTCCGACAAGACATTGGTATCGATGAGATAGCTCAAAGTCCTTCCTCGCGCGTCAGGCTGTCGTCGCGAGGAAAGTCGAGGGATTCATCTCCGGCCAGGGGGGAGCGGCGCATGAAGGCGACGAGAGATTCTCCCGTGCCAGAAAGTTTGTCGAAGTCCGATCGGGAGAGCACGACCGCGACAGAACGGCCATGCACGGTGATTTCTTGTGGACCATCGCTTCCGGCCGCTTTGACGACCTCGGACAGGCGGGATTTGGCTTCTTGCATTTGCCAGGCGTGCATGCTGCCCTCCTTATTCTGACTAGATTGGTCAGATTTTAAGCGGGGATTTGGGCAGCCGCAAGGGACACGCCCCTTGCTCCTCGATCGCTGCGCTGTTGCGCCTGAATCTGTAGGGCGCCCGAACTCAGGCCAATGCTTCGATCACGGCTTGCGGGTTGCGCTCGATAACATTGAGCAGCACCAGCGCTGGGCCGCGCGGGGTTCGGTCGCCGCGCTCCCAGTGCCGCAGGGTCGCGGTGGAGAAGCCGAAGCGCGCTGCAAATTGCTCCTGGGTCATGCCCACTTTGGCGCGCACGGCCTTCACGTCGATTTCTCGGGGGCGATGCACGCGCACACCGCGCTCGTCACCCTTGGCATGGGCGATGGCCTCTTGCAGTCCCTGCTTGATGTTTTCAAATGCGGCACTCATGATTTTTCCCGTCCTTTCCAGATGTTCACCAGCACGTCCACCAGGCCAGTCAGTTCGTTGCGCTCGGCCTTGGTCAGGTTGGCCTTGTCCGCCACGGCGCCAGCGCAGCTTGCGCACGCCGCCCGTGCCTTCCATGATGTCCCCGGCCTTGGGATGCTCGGCCAGGTAACCGATCAGGTCTTGGCGCTCTTCCGCGCTCAGGAGCTTGTCCGCCAAGCGGATGTAGGAGGGTAGCTCGGCGACGCCGTGCAAGACTTGGGGCATGGTGCATTCTAATCCAATGGATTAGATGCATCAAGGGGACTCTCCGCCGCTTCACTCCCCGTAAAGCGCTTCCGCCGTGGGTGCCTTCGCCTAGATTGCGGCCAAGCCATGGCAAACTTTTCACGGATTGCGACAGACCGCTAGTCCAATCTTCGATTGGTCTCCTATGCCCTGGCAAATGCCAGCGAGAGATGATTGACGCTTGATAGCTCGACGCTGTACAGGTCGAACGTGGCGCCGCCCTTCAATTCGACTGGCGTCTTGGCCGGATGGGCACCCACAAAGAACGCGACCACATCCTCCTTGCCATCGACCGCTTTCTTGAGCTCTGCGATTTCAGCCAAGAATGACTTCTTTCTTCTGGAATCATCAATGACTTCCTGGGATATATGTGCCCAGATTCGATAGGGCCGCTTTTCCACCCATACGGAATCGGCAAAGCGCAAGCCGATTCCCTTCTTGCCGTTATATATCTTTAGGCCATCAATGAGGCCGTAATAGATCAACCCAGCTTCGTCCCCGAAGTACTGAACCTTCTTGAAAAATCGGCCAAACGGCTTCGTCTTGCCGGCGATGGTGAGATTTCCGCTCTTGCCGTCTTCATCCCCGGACAGAAAGCAGTCCACCACGAGGTCGAGATAACGCGTGCGACTATTTGTTTTTCGCTTGTCTGCGCCGCTATAGCCGCCACTGCTTCCACCACCTGCTCCCTCATCGCCTTCACTGCCGCCATCGTCGGAACCACCATTTCCCTTGCGCCTAGGCGGGTTCAGATCCAGTTCCGTCGGGAAGTTTGTCGGCTTGTAGTCGTCCTCACGCTCGGACGGTTTCCGTACCTTGCCGCCGTCGCCTGGTTTCACGAGCTCGCATCCAGCCTTGTGCTCTTCCTTCGTGCGAAAGTGCAATGCGCGTTTTGACTTGCGCACCATGTAGATGCCAACGGGTGTCAAACGAGCGCGACAACCTGGGTCTTCGCAGCCGAACGTAAGCTCCTTGCCATGGTGCTCGTGATCTTCATCGGTGTAGATCTCGCGTGCTCGGTATGGAGATACAAACCCATCAAGCGCTTCGCAATAGGCACGACCAAACTTCATCGACATATTCTTCTTGTCCTCACCTGCCTGCCCCGTCTGGGTCACTACTCAAGGTTCTGCGCCTGTTCGCGCATCTGCTCGATCAGCAGCTTCAAGTCCATGGCGGCGCGCGTGACTTCCATGCTGCCGGCCTTGGAGCCCAGCGTGTTGGCTTCGCGGTTCATTTCCTGGAACAGGAAGTCCAGGCGCTTGCCGGCGCTGCCGGCGTTCTTCTTGCCGCCCGTGGGCTTGCCGCCGCCATCGGTCAGCAGATGGCGCAGTTCTTCCAGATGCGAGCGCAGGCGCGACAACTCTTCGGCCACGTCGATGCGCAGCGCGAACAGATTGGCTTCCTGCGACAGGCGTTCGGACAGCTCGGCGCCCGAGATATGCGTGAAGCCGCCGGGGAATGCCGATTCCACGCTTTCGCGCAGCTTGGCGGCCAGCTTGTCGCGGTGGTCGGCCAGCAGTTGGGGCAGGTGGGCCTGGACGATGTCGACGACGCGCGCCACGCCGTCGGCGCATTCGCGCATCATGCCGGCCAGGCGTTCGCCTTCGCGTTCGCGGCCTTCCTGCAGTTGCGTCAGCGCCTGCTGGGCGGCTTGCAGGCAGGCGGCTCCCCATATCTGGGGATCGAGCGCATCGTTGCCGCGCTGGCCGGGCCAGTTGAATAGTTCCACCAGGCGCGGCGGCGCGATGTCCGGGACGATGCGGCGGGCGGCCTGGAGCTGTTCGGCCAGGCTTTCCAGCCAGGCGGGGTCCAGCTTGGACAGGTCGGTGCTGGCGTTGCGGGTGTAGGAAACACGGATTTCCACCTTGCCGCGCGCCAGGTTGGCGGTAAGCAGTTCGCGCAGGGGCGTCTCCACGTGCCGCAGTTCGTCGGGCAGGCGGAAATACAGGTCGAGAAAGCGGCTGTTGACGCTGCGCAGCTCTAGGGCAAGCGTGCCTTGTTCTAGGTCTGCGCGGGCGTTGCCGAAAGCGGTCATGCTGCGGATCATGATGTGCGTGTCCTGGTGATTCTTCGAATAAGAGCCGGTTGTGCCGGGGCCGTGGCGCCCAGGGCTGGGGCGAGGCTGTTTTTTCAACCGGATATATCGCGGCAGGATACTCCAAGCGCCATTTCCCTGCGGCGCCTGCCCGTACAATGCGGCGAAACAACGCCATCCTGGAGTCTGCCTGTGACCACTACCCCCGCCATCGCCCGCCCGTCGGGCCGCGCCGTCGACCAATTGCGCCCGTTCACCCTCGAGCGCGGCTTTACGCGCTACGCCGAAGGCTCGGTGCTGGTCAAGGCCGGCGACACCCACGTGCTGTGCACGGCCAGCGTACTGGAGAAAGTACCGCCTTTCCTGAAAGGCAAGGGTGAAGGCTGGGTAACCGCCGAATACGGCATGTTGCCGCGCGCCACCCATACACGGGGCGACCGCGAGGCCGCGCGTGGCAAGCAAAGCGGCCGCACGCAGGAAATCCAGCGCCTGATCGGGCGCAGCCTGCGCGCGGTGTTCGATATGAAGGCGCTGGGCGAACGCACGCTGCACCTGGATTGCGACGTGCTGCAGGCGGACGGCGGCACGCGCTGCGCCAGCATCACCGGCGCCTGGGTGGCGGCGGCCGATGCGGTCGCCTTGCTGATGAAGCGCGGTGATCTGGCAAGCAATCCCATCCGCGACGCCGTGGCTGCCGTGTCCGTGGGCCTGGTGCAAGGGCGCTCCGTGCTGGACCTGGACTACCAGGAGGATTCGGCCTGCGATGCGGACGTGAACGTCATCATGACCGGCAGCGGCGCATTCGTGGAAGTGCAGGGCACCGGAGAGGGCGCGACCTTCACCCGCGCCGAACTGGACACGATGCTGGTGCTGGCTGAAGGCGGAATCGCCGAGCTGGTGCGGGCGCAGCGGGCCGCGCTGGCCTAG